>OEHO01000001.1_pt1 | contig 122689 bp, 186 predicted proteins | sample 1539131 | NCBI WGS metagenome assembly OEHO01 (sample SAMEA4074282, study PRJEB22523) | metagenome | biome: Groundwater | place: Australia | collected 23-Apr-2015
GAAGAAATTAAAAAAGATGCACTTAAATTTAAAACAAAAGCAGAATGGACAAAATCATCTAAACAATCTAATAATATGTATAATCAAGCAAGAAGAAAAGGTTGGTTAGAAGAAGTTACATCTCATATGGAAAAAAGAGAACATAATAACTATACATTTGAAGAAATTAAAAAAGATGCACTTAAATTTAAAACAATAAATGAATGGAAAAAATCATCTAAACAATCTATGAATATGTATGGGCAGTCAAAAATTAAAGGTTGGTTTGAAGAAGTTACAGCTCATATGGAAAAACTAAAGACTTATTATACTTTAGAAGAAATTAAAAAAGATGCACTTAAATTTAAAACAAAAGCAGAATGGACAAAATCATCTAAACAATCTAATAATATGTATAATCAAGCAAGAAGAAAAGGTTGGTTTGAAGAAGTTACAGCTCATATGGAAAAAAAAGAACAAAATAGTTATACATTTGAAGAAATTAAAAAAGATGCACTTAAATTTAAAACTAAAGTAAAATGGAAGAAATCTTCTAAGAAATCTTCTAATATGTATCAACAAGCAAAATATAAAGGCTGGTTTGAAGAAGTTACAGCTCATATGGAAAAAATATTTATTACTCATAGTTATACATTTGAAGAAATTAAAGAAGATGCATTTAAATTTAAGACAATATCAGGGTGGAAGAAATCTTCTAATAAATCTAATAATATGTATCAACAAGCAAAAAGAAAAGGATGGTTAGAAGAAGTTACAGTTCATATGAAAAAAAGAAAAAATTAATATAATTAATAAATAACTTAAAATTTAAAATTTAAAATTTAAAATTATGAAAAAATTAATATTTGTTTTGTTTTCTATATTTTTTATAAATATTCCAAATTTTTCACAATGTGGAATATCTTTGGGAATTAGTACTAAAAGTCAAATAATATTTGATATTTATGGTATTACTAAAAATAATATTGTTTTTGGAACAGATTTTTCTTTTGGCGGATTAAATGATCTTGATGGTAAAAAATATAATAATATATCATGGAATAAATTTCCCGAGGATATTGTTGATGAGGGATATTATAACAATTCATATAATTTTTTATTGGGAATTAAAATAAATAAATCTTTTAATACTTATTTACAAAAATTAATTTTTATAGGAAAAATTGGTTATATAGATAATATAGAATATCAAAATAGACACGATAGTTTTGGAATATTAGGAAATAGTGATGGAAATTATTATATTATTCGAAGAGTAAATGGTAACATAAATTTTGGTGCAGAAATTAGATGTTTTTTAGATGAACATTTTAATATTGGAATAGGTTATGATATAGGTGAAAAATTTTTATTTAAAATAGGATTTATTTTTTAAATTTCATTATTTATATTATTTTTATTTAAACTTAAATTGTAGAGTTTATATAATTGTTTATAATTAAGTTTTCTAAATGCATCTTTGGGCTCATAGAATGGTATGTATTTCCATTCTGAATATTCTACCATTCTTAAATTATCTACTTTTTCTATTAAATATTTTCTATAAGCAAAGTTAAAATTTGCTCCGTTTTTCTTATTAAATAATTTAATCATAGTTTGTCCCCCGCCAGATTTCATAAAAGCTACAAATCTTTTATTAATTGCTTGCCTATTATTTTGGGAAAGAACATCTACCTCTCTTTCTAAAAAATCTTTAAATGTTTCATAAAAAGATTCTAAAAATCTAAGTCGAACATCAGGAGGAAGAGTATTAAAATTTATACCTGAAAAATATCCTCTATCTGTATTCATACAGAATATTAAAGGAACTAAATCTGTATATTCTTTTGGTCCTTTTTTTAAATCTATAATAGCATTTTCACCTTTATATAAAAATGTATAAGTTATTCCAGGTATTGGATATCCGCCATTTAATGCTCCTAGTATTGATTCTTGATCAGTAGAATCAATTTCAGTCATTTTTTTAGATCCTTCCAAACCTTGTATCATATATTTTTCAAATAAAGTAAAATATGCTTGTTCTTTTATATTATGAACATGTTTAAGTACTTTATTTTCTTCTCTTGGAGGTATCATATATTATTTATTTTTAATCCTTTATTCCAAGGTATTTTTCCTTTTTTGGATTCGCTCATTTTCTTTTTAGCTTCTTCACTCATTTTTCTGCCTAATGCAGATTTTTTCATTTTTTCTTTTGTTTCGCTAGATAAGATTGCTCCCTTTCTAGTTCCTTTTTTACCTTTTAAAGGATGATTAGATTTTAATCTTTCTTTTAATTTTAACCTTCTTTTAGTAGCTTCTTCTATCCCAAATATTTGTTCCCAGGTTTTTCCTTTTTTAGATTCAGATAATTTATTTTTATGTTCAGAAGATAAGGATTTTCCTAAAAGTTTGCCTTTATTACTATTTTTTAATTTATTTTTAGTTTCTTCTGATATAATTATTTTTATTTTTCCACTATTTAATAATTTTTTTCTTGTATTACTTTGTTTTCTTTTTGTTTCTTCGGAATGATGACATCCTCCCATATGGAATCCAGGATTTTTCATAGGATCATATCTATTATATCCACTAGGGGTTAAAGTATTATACATATGCATATAATAACTTTCCCCTTTTAACATTTCTTTTAAATTTAAATAATCATTTTGTAAAATTTCTTTTGAAAAATTCTCTTTTCCATAAATAATATAATCCTCATTTAAATATTTAGATGATCCCATATAAGAATCATTATGAATATCTTCTTTTTTATAAGCCATTCGACTACCAACATATTTTTTATTATTTATATTATTAGTAATTAAATAAACATAATAAAATTTTTTATCTATTTGGCAAATCAAATCTTCCTCCGATAATTCCATATCTTGTTAATTGATCTTCAGTAAAAATATAAAATTTACCGCCTGTTTTTTTTGACCATTCATTTGCTGCTGCAAATTTTGCTTCATTAATTATAAATTCTCGAGATTGTATGACAAATCTTTTCTGATCTTTTAAAGGAGCTCCTGGCTTTGGGGGTATAGGTTTAGAAAGTTTATTTTTTGGTTTAATTTCAATAAACCATTTTTCAATATTTTCATTTGCCATTTTCACTTCAGCCCAAAAATCAATATTATAATTTTTAATAACCCAATTTTTAGGTTGATTTGGATCAAGACCTAATCTTTTACATTCATCTAATTTAGAAACTCTATCATAATAAGGAATTTTTATAGGTTCCGAAGACCATCGTATAATTGAAGGAGAAAAATCACACCATTTACAAAAACTATATTCCCATCCACTTCGATAAATTATAAGATTAGGATCACCAACATATTTAGAAATATTTGTAGGTTTATAATATCCCTGATGAGTTGATGAAGTTCCTCCTTCTGATTTAGTTCCTGATTTATTTGGTTTATGCCAAAGTTTATAGTTTTGGTTTAACAACATAAATTTTTCTTTTTGCATTTTTCTCCATGACACCTATTATGAACACAAAGAGCTATAATTTTATGACAATATTTACATTCTATTCTAGAATTAAAAGCTGCTATTTTAATTTTTATTTTAATATTTTCAGATATTTTTCTTCCTTTTAATTTTTCAGAAGCTCTAATTATACTTTCTCTTGAATGTTTTACACCAAAATTTTTCCCTTTATTTCCTCTTTTGTAATTTTCTATAGCTTCTCCTGTATATTTTTTACCTAAATGATTTAATCTCATTTTTTCTTTAGTTTCGGGAGAAAATCCTATATTTTCATGCCATTTTTTATTAGAAATAGAAATTTTTTGTTTATAATCATCATTTAAAAACCCATTGCTTGGACCAATTCTCATATTATATCCATAATTAGATAAATATGTTTTATCATTTATTATCCAAAATAGTTCCCTTTCATTTAATTTATTAGTTAATTCCTTAGAATTTTTATTTTCATATTCTTCTATTATTTTCCAGGTAAAATTTTCTTTACCATATTTTCTTAAAGCATTATGAAAATAATATTTTGAATTTTGTTTAAAAGCATTTTTAAAATGATGTCTTTGTCTATTTTTTAATCCAGAAATTGTTTGCCCATAATATTTTTTATTATTGATAATATTGGTAGAACAATATATTATTCCTGAAAAAATCATTTAAATACTGTATATTTTATTGTATGAAATAGATATTTTTTTACTTTTTGGCATATTTCCATATAATTTTCTCCAACCTTTTGCAAATCCATTTTTTATGACTTGAGTAATATATGCAAAAGCATTAATGCTTTTTTCTGGATTATATCCTCTCCAATATTGATAACAATCCATTACTGCAAATGAAATACAATCCTCTTTATCTTCTGGATAAATATACTTAAATTTTGTACTAAATTTATTAGCCATAAGAATAAACATATCTAAGCATTCTTTAGTTAATTTATCTTGGGCTTTAGATTTAATTAATTCTTCTCTTAAATCTTTATTCTTCACATGATGCGACATAATTATTAATTTTATTAGTATGACGTTTTAATCCCCAGGGGGTAAATTCAATATTACAGTGGGGACAAATTATTCTTCTTATATTTTTAGATGCTTTACTTAAATTGCTTAAATGTTCTAAATTAAAATTTTTTCCTTTCCAGCATCTAGCGTTATTTTCTTTTAAAAGTTTTTTATGTTCTAACGAAAAAATTCTACCTTTTTCCGACTGACTTATTTTATATTTATGTTCTTCCGATAATTTTATTCCTTTTTTGGCTTCGCTATATTTTTTTCTAACTTCTAAACTTCTTTTTTTCCCAGTATTTGAAATAGCAATTTTTCTTTTTGTTTCTTCCGATAAAGAAATTCCCCTTAATTTTTTGCCTATTTTTATCTTTGTTAATTCTGTATGTTTATTATGAGTTCCTGCCATATGAAATTTTGGTTGTTTATCAGGCAAATATCTATTATATCCGTGAGGATGAAGGGTATTTAATTTTAAAATATATTCCGTTTCCCCATTTAACATAATATTTGGATTATCATAAAATTGAATAATTTCTTTTTTGAAATTTTTCTTACCATATATTTTATAATCATCATTTAAATATTTACTGGATCCCCAATAATTATCATTATAAGGATCTTTTTTATAACACATTTTACTTCCAACATATTTTTTATTTAGAGAAATGTTGGTTATACTATAGACATATAAAAAATTAGGAGTTTTACTCTTCATTTTTAATTTATATATTCAAGATTTTTTACATGTATTGCCATTTTATATTACCTTTAACTTATTTATAAATTCCTTAGTTATTATACAAAAAAAGGCACATCAAGTTTTTGTGTGCCTATACTCATATTATTAATACTTTAAGGTTTTGAAATTTCTTTTTTTAATTTGTAAATCTCATTAGTTTGTTGAATAAGTTTAGTAGATTGATTTTTTAATGTAGAATCTATTTCAGGAATTTTTTCATCTAAATATTTGCCTAATTTTTGATATTCAATATTAACTTGTTTTACTTCTGCTTTTAATTTTGGTGTAGCTATAAAAAAATCTACTATCATATAAATAATTAAAATGGTAATAATTCCTATTATTATTAATGATTGTATATTAAATTTCTTATTTTTCATTTTATAATTATTTAATAGTATCTTCTACTTCATATTTATATCCTTTTATTAAATATGTTTTAGGAGGTTTAATATTTCTATCATATGCTTTAGAAAGATTATTAAAAGATTCATTTAGTATCTGAAGTTTTTCTATTAAATCTTTAGAATTTTTACCTCCTGAACTTAAAATCATATCTAATTTTCTATTTGTATTAGAATTTAATTCTTTTACAAGTATTTTTAAATTATTTAAATATTCTAAAATATCTTTATTATAAATATTTTGTTCTCTACGAAAATCATCAAAATTATCTATAAGTTTATAAGTAGCATTAATTCCTATTTTCATTGTTTGTATCTCTTTAATGCTAGAATCTTTTAAATTTTTAGCAAAAATAAAATAAGAGACTGAAATAAAGATAACAAAAACTAATATGTATTTTAATGGGGTTGGGGTTTTTTCCCAAAATCTATTTATATTAAAATCTTTAAATTTTATAGACATAAATATTTATCAATTTTTTAAACTGAAAGAGTTCTAACACTTCCTTTTGGCAATGTATCCATTTCGGGATTTTCTGAATCGGGACCAAGAATAACTCTAACAGGATCTGCATCCCCAATAGCTTGAGAATAATCTCCAGCGTGAACAAGAATATTATCTATTACATCTTCATTTTCTCCAATAATAACTGCTTTAACATAATCTTGAGGATTAGCAAAATTATTAGGATCTTCAAATATTTTAACTTGTTCTTTTGGCATAATATTTAAATTACCTTCAATAAGAACATTTAATGGCTCCCCTTCTTTAGCTTTAACAAATTCTGAATATCTTACGTAACAATCATTAGTTTTAATAGGGACATTTCCATAAAATATACCGCATTTTATAAATTGTTCAAATAATAATTTTTGAGTTTTATCATCAAATTTCATAGGAGGTTTTAAAGTTACATTTTGAACAGCACCTCTTAAAACTTTAACATCTTTATCTGTTGCTGTTTTAGTAGATCCTTGTATTTGTATTATCCATTTACCATCAGAAGTTTGCCCTATTACATAGCCTCTTTCTTTATTTAAAAGAACTTTATCTCCTAAATTAGTTTCATTTAACGATTCTTTAACGGATTCCATTTTTGGAAATTCTCTATTAATAAGATCCGCTACTAAATATATTAGGGCATCCCTTTCAGTTGGTTCTAGAGGGGTTTGTCCTATTTCTCTATTAGCTTTTAAAATAGGATTTCCAATATTATCACATATTTCTCCAGATATAACTTGAACAGGTAATTTTAAACCTTTTATCATAATATTTTTATTATATTAATCGTTTACTTTTTTAACTTTTTTCTTAAGAAAAACTTTACGTTTTTTAGGAGCTTCTGAAGTTTTTTCATCAGATGATTCTTCAGCTTTTTTTTCAGATTCTTCTTCATCCTTATCAGTTTCATCTTCTATTTTAATTTCATCTTCTTCTCCACCTTTTAAATCAGCTGGTTCTTCAGATCCTTCTGGTTTTTCTTCCCCTGTATTGGTTTTTTCTCCTTCTGGTTCAGTTTCTGGTTTACCTTCTCCTTCGGGTTCTTCTCCAGTTTTATCAGCATTAGTTTTATCGGCATCTGCTTCTGCTTTATCTGCATCTGCTTCTGCTTGATCTGAACCCATAGTTACTTGATCATTACCTATAGTTGGAGTATCCCCTAATAATTCGGTTTGATCATCTTGAAAAGTTACTGCAGATGCAGGTTGTTGTTCAACTTGATCTTTTCCTACTTCTGTTCCTGCATCTTCAGGTTTTGTTTCTGTTTCAGCATTTCCTGTAGTTCCCCCATTATTTGGAATAGGAACGGTATATTTTTTACCATCTACATCAACTGTAATTGTAATAGCTTCTCCTAATGGTCTTGTATAACGTTCAGCTACATTTAAATAATTTTTATAATCTTCTTGAACTTCAGAAAGTTCTTCATTTAAAGCTTCAATAACTAAATCACTTACTTTTGAATCTATATTTTTATTGAATTCTTCTATTTTAGATTCAATAAGAGTTATATAATTTTGATATTCTTTTTTAGTTTCTTCAATTTCTTCTATAATTTTTTCTTCTTCTGGAAGTAAACCTTCAAATAAACGAGATACATCATATCGAAGATGCTCCATCATAATTCCTTTAGCTTGTATAGGATTAATGTTACGATAAAATGTATTTTTGCCATCTGTAGTATTATGAGTAGCAATGAAAATATTGCCACGAAGTTTAAATACATCAGCAGAATGATTTTGATCTTCTTTTAAGAAAACTCTTTTTGCAAAATCTATTTCAGCTATTTCATTAAAATTTCTCCTTAAAGTTTCAATAAGTAATAAGAAAGGCCCTCTACCAGTCCATTGAGCTATTTCAGCACTTTCAGCAAATTCTTTAGAACTTATTTCTTTTTCATTAATTATAATTTTATCATCTTTAATAATAGCTTTATCCTTACCTTCATAAACTGTTATATCTTTTGGAGTAATGATAACATTAGGATTATTTATAGCTTCACATAAATGAATAAATTCAGGATCTAATCTTTCAATATATTTTTCATTTAAACGAGAAACCGTATTTCCTTTTTTAATATAATATAATCCTTTAACACTAAATACTGCTTCATTTTCGCCAAGATATAAAATAGGACTAAATACTTTTTCAATATCACATTGAGCATTAGCATATTCCAATTGAAGTTCAGTAGCATCAATTGTAACTAAATTAATAATATCTCTAATAAAAGGATCATATGAAAATTTAACAAGAGTTTCTTTTAAGAAATGTTTAGTTTGTTCTGTTTTATTATCAAGATAATTTTGAACTACATCTTCTATTAATGGAATAAGATAATGACTTCTACTATCTTTCATAGTTTCAATAATTTTAGTTATTGAAACATCAGATCTATAATTATCAACATTATCTCCTATTGCTTTAATTGCATTTCCTACTTTTGGAAAATAATTGAAAGAATTCATTGCAGTTATAAATTCTTCATATAATCTTACTTCAGGAACTTCCCCATCTATATGAGATTTAAAAGATTCAAGAACTGTTTTTAAGGATGCATTATTTTTAGCTTCAGATGCAAGAAGCATATTTATACTTTCTCTAACACCTAAATTTTTTACTGCATAAATTCTCTTTTGGTTTGTTAACCAATTTTGAACTTCTTCATCTTTAATATCTTTTAATCCTTCAAAAAGAGTTTTAATAGAAAATTTTTCTATCTCATATTTAGCTTCTAGTGTAACATTATTATAAAGACCTGAAGTTAATCCAGCTACTGCAGCTTCACATAAAGATTTAACGCTATTTAATGCGGTTTTGTTCTTTAGTTGGTTAATTTTTTCTATCATATTATACTTTTATATTAATCAGTTGTTTTTTCTATATATTTATTATACCGTTAATTTTTTATGCTTTTTTAATTTTTACCAATTTCCCCAATATGAAATATTAATTTGATTAGATAAACAATTAAATTTTGTTCCTTTTGGTATATCTTTTTTGGTTAAACCAGATTTATTATTACATGAAAGTCCAGTTCCAATTTTTTTAGCTAATCCTTCTAATGATTCTAAAGGATTTTGCCCACAATAATAAGTACCTTCTACTATAATTGGACCTCCAATTAAATTTTTAAGATTATTATTAGTACAATGAAAATTTCCATCTACAATTCTAGGACATCCTTTTAATGTATTCATGTTATTTCCTGCTCCAACTTGAAAATCTCCTCCATTATTTTTAGTAGCAATTATGTTATTAAATTGAATATAATCAGGAAAATCCCCCTTCCATAAAGTTGCAAAAAAGCCATAAATATCAATAGTTAAATCATCATTTATTTTAAAATAACTTTGTTTAGTGGCTTGAGATGTAGCAATAAAATAATTATATAACCAATCTGTAATTTTTGGTTTTATTCCAATATTCATTGCTTGTTTAGGATCTATTCCTCTTTCAAAATTTATGGATTCCTTAACTATTTTCATTATACTATAGTTAAATTATGTACTATGCCAAAAGCATCTGTATTATTACTATTAGCAACATGAATATTTATATTTTTATAATCTATTGTTCCAGGAAAAAATATAGAAGTATCTGATGCTATAGAAATTGGGTTAGATGCATCTAATTGATTTAATTTAATATTTGCCCAAATAGCTCCATCAGAACTAAAAGATATAACTCCAGCATCATTTTTCATTTCAATTTGAATATCTATAGAAGCATCTGTAAGAGGAGTTAAAAAATAACCGGGACTAAATATAAAAAAAGAAGATGGAGTTATTTCACCAGTGGATAAATCTGGAATAATTTTTATTAAAGGCTCTCTTAAAACTGATATAGATGGAGTATTTTCCCATATAATTGCTGGTTCTTTAAATGAAGTAAAATCTTCAGGAATATTCCAAATATAATATTCATAATTAGGTTGAAAAAGATCTATGTCATATCTATCATTAGTATTATAATAAAGCCAATAAAGATTTACTTTAGGTATAGAATAATTTTCTTTTGTATATATCCATTCAACCCAATAAGGAATTCCTTTAGGAATTATTGTTCCTTCTGAAGGTTTAGTTATAATAAAAGTTCCAGGATTTTTATTATTTATTTGATGTAAATCATAAGAAAATCCTTTAATTTTTGTAGTAGCTTTCATTTCAGTAGTCTTATCAAAAACTGGTTGATATGTTTCTACTTCTAATTGAAAGGTTAACTTTATTGGATTGCTTGATTCAAAAGAATATTGAATATTTTTTTCTATAGCTAAATCTTCTGGGAATCCAACTGTACATCCTACTCTAAGTCCTTTAAAATAAGTATAAAAAGTTAAAGTTTTATAAAAAGTTTCTCTAATTTCTTGTTCAATTTTAAGAGCAGTTATTTGTCTATCAATCCACATTTCACATTCAAATCTAACATTAAGAGGGATTGAATATAAAAAAGAAACATAAGATTCAAGTTTACCATTTACTTCTTTAACATAACGTCCCTGCACATATCTAGAAGTGATTCTTTGAGCATTTATAGTAGATCCATTATAAGTTATGATTCCTCTAGGAATCATATCAAAATTACCGTCAACTGGGCGAGGGGGAAGACAATCTCCATAGTGAGTATAAAAATCTTGCATAAATCTTTCATCCCCTGATTGATTATAAAACCAAGGAACTTCTACAGTTTCAATATCATTATCACTCCAAACTTGCTTATATTGTATATGATTATTTAAGACATCAAGAAGACCTGCAATGACCCCACGTATTAAAATGTCTTCATTATTAAATTTTTGGTAAAGTGCCATTAATAAATAGTTTGTTTTTCTATATATTAAAACAAATTTTTTTTAAATAGTTTTTTATTTAGAAAAATTGTTATATTTGCACTATTGATTGAACTTATTTAAAAACAATTAATTTGGATTTGTTGGTTAGTTAAAAGGTCGAATTGTTAATCGTGTCACCGATCAGCATAATTAAAGACCTATATAAAAAGTATTGTCGGGAGATAATGCTTTTTATTTTTGATTATTCATAATAATTTTTAATATATTCTTCTAAATCATTTTTTATAAAATCTATTTGATAATCGATAGATGTATTATCTAAAATATTATGAATAAATTCTAATAAATCAGATTTATCATACAATTCTTCCATCATATTATTCCATTCATTCCAAAAATCTTCGCTATTTAAATTCTTTTCTTGTAATTTTTCATTAACATATTCTGAAATAGATTTCCATCTATTTTTTCCAATTTTTAAAGATTTTTTAGGATCTTTATTTTTTTCAAAATTTAAAGTTTGAGCTCTCATTTATAATGTTTTTTATTTTTTATTAAAATTTTACTATAAAATATTTCAAATGTTAATGTAAAGGTACAATAAAATATTAAAATATCTAAGATGTTATTTAGTAATGGTTTATATAAAACAATAGATAAACAAAATGAAACAATCATTAAAAATTTACATAAATGCCAAAAATCTGTTAAGAAAACTAATGAAGTAGACATAATAAAATCCACCAATTTATATTTTGACATCCACTTATTTTTCCATGATTTAACTGGATCTACCCAATTTTGATTTGGCCAAAATCTAAATATGCTTTTTATCCATCTTGTTTTTAATACATCCATGCAAGCATTAAATAACCCAGCTAAAAAAATAAATATTAAAGAATTCATTTGGTTTAATTTTTTTTTATTTTAAATTAAATTTTAAAGCTTCAATAGTTTCTCTTGCTGCATATAATCCTATTTCCATTTCTTCCCCTGTATTTTTATTAATAAGTATAATACTATTCCCCTGTGGACTATCTCTTATAAATAAATTCCCTATTTCTATATCACCAGGTTTTTTAAATCTATCTTTGCCTATTCTTAATGATTGTTTAGGATTTTTATTTTTTTCAAAATTTAAAGTTTGAGCTCTCATAATAAAAATTTTTAATATTTTATTATTTATTCATTAATTACTTGTAATCTTTTCATAAATTCAATAGGAAAAGCCTTTCTATTATTATGTATTAAATCCCCAAGTGATCCATCAAGAATATAAGTTATTGCCCAATCTTTTTCATTACGAACACTTCTACCAGTTCCTTGTAAAATACTCATTATAGCTTTCCATCTGTACCAAGAAGGATTTATATCTAATTTTGCCTTAACAAATCTATCACCTAATGAAAGATATGGGACTTTAGCAAATATTTGAAATCTACTCCAATCATTTTTTAAATCAAGGCCTTCTAATAAAGATGGACCAATAAGAACTCGACTTTTTTCATATTTTAAAGTTTCTAAAACTTTTCTTTTTTCTTCTGTTCCATTATAAACAAGTACTCTTTTCCTATTTTTAGGAGTTAAATGTTCATATATTTTCATAGCAAGATCATATGAAGCTGAATGTATAATTCCATTTTCCCCAATATGTTTATCTATAATTTCATTTACTCTTTCATAAAGCCAGGGAAGATTAGCTTGCATAGTACTTTGAGACATTCTTCTTTTATTATAAAAATAAATTGGACTTTTTGAAAAATCAAATGAACTCTCAACTTTAATATATTTAGCATTTTTTAATGAAAGACTTAGAAGATAATCAATTGGATCAGCAAAAGTTGCACTCATAAATATTCTAAATCCTGTCCATCTATGAAAATACCTATGCATAAGATAGGATTCTTTAAGACAATTAAAAACTAAATCTTCCCCTTGAGGATTTTTAACAAGATTTCGAGAAGAAGTTTCTTCTATAATTTGTACATAATCGCTTAATTTAAATTCTAAATCAGATAACCAATTAGAAATATAAAGAGTTTCCCTCCACTCTCTTGGAGGTTTATCTTTTGGATAATCTTGTTTTACTCTTTCTTTTAATTTTGAAATAGAATCTAAATATTCTTTTAATAATTTACTAATTTTTGATAATATGGATAAAAGATTATCTTGATTTTCTTCTTTCCATAATTCTTTTATTAAATTTTTTAAATCAATAAATTGATTTTCATGATTAAAAACTTTATAGGTTTTAAAAAAATTAGTTATTTTTTCTATTTTTTCTAATGTTTTATTATCAAATTTAGGACTATAATTATTTTGAATTATATCAAGTATTTTATGAGCTTCATCACAAAATGTAAAATCTCTTGGTTTAAATAATTGTTTATCCTCCCCCATCATAAAATTTACATAATTCATATGTATTAACCAATAAGCATAATTTAATAAAGATGTTTGAGAAGTAGAAGCATGATCTCTTGCACTATAATAAGGACATTCAATATAACAAGACATTTTTCCTGCATAAATATCTTTTATTTTACAGGTTCCTATAGAAGCTTTTTCCATATTATCTATGCAAATATAATTATCTATTCCTTTTACACTTCCCCAATTAAGCTTTAATTTTTGGAAATCTTTTTCGTATTGTTCTTGAAGAGAAATATCAGAAGCAAGTATATATCCTTTTTTATTTTCTCTATTTAAAATCCATGCAGAACACATAGCTATAATAGATTTTCCAGATCCTACTGGAGCATCTAATATAACTGTATCATAACGTTTATCATAATACGTTTCTATTATATTAATAATAGCTTCTTTTTGACCTTTTCTCCATTGAAAGTCTTCTGATAAAAAAGACTTTTTAAAATCCTCTATATAATCTTCTATTTTGTTGATTTCCATAATCATTTTACACTAAAAAAGCGCTAAGTTCTTAGCGCTTTAAAAAATATATTTTTAGATTATTCATTTTCTTCTTCAGTATCCTCTTCAAAATCTTCCTTTTCGAGTTTATTTTTTTCTATTTCATCAAGATATTTTTCAAATTCTTCTTCAGGTATTACATTAAGTAAATCTTCTAAAAGTTCTTCAGAATCCCCATTATATAATTCTAAAATATCTTCTAATCTTTCTGAATCAAATAATATTTCTTTATGTTCATCTTTTCCATCTCCATCAACTTGCGGATCTTCTACAAACCATTCATGAAGAGATTCATTAGTATTAAATCCTAATTTTTTTAATTCTTTTGAAGCTTCTAAAGGATTTTTATCAGATCCGGGAGCAATAGCTTTATAAGCTTGAGCAAATTTTTTTATACCTGAAAAATCTACTCCTGATACAATTTTTTTACCTATTTCTTCTGAATTAGCTTGCCAATCATAACCTTTTCTTAAATCTTCTAAAAATTTTTTCATAGCAATATCAAAATTTACTATAACTTTTTCTTTAAAAGAATTTATTTCATCATCTATAATTTTATCTAATTCAACTCTTTTCTTTTCTGCAAAAATATTAAATCTTTTATTTTGAGAAATTGATGGCCCTTCAAAATATCCTTTAGATTTTTCTAAAGGATCTGATATATTTTGTATATTATATCTTTCTTGTCTTTTTTTAGTTCTTTCTATATCTTCAATTAAAGAATAAACCTCTACTTGTTTTCCTTCATCCTTTAACTTTTTTATAAATCCAATTATTTCTTGAACAGTCATAGATCCTACAAGACCTGATTCTACATAATGATGCCCTCTTCTAGCTTCTGATAAAAAAGATTCTTTAATTTTATCCCCTCTTTCTTTTTCTCGTTTTTTACTTTCCTCATCTCTTCTTCTTTTTATTTCAGACCACATTTGATCAGCATCATAAACTTTATATTTATTTGGGGATTCTTGTTCTATTAAATATTTAGATCTGTTATTTACTTTAATAATAATAAATTGTGCTTCAGTTTTAAAAATTTTTAATAAATTTTTATAATTTAAAGGATCATTTATTAATTTAACTTCTGAATGAGGACCAGTTGTTCTTCCACTTGATGTTTTAAAAATTTTATCAATCCATTCTTTAGGAATATCCTGAAACATTTTTAATGTTCCCATATCCTCATTTAAGAATTCTTCTAATTTTTCAAATACGTATGTCATTGTTTATTTAATATTTTAATTTTCTTCATCCTTAATTTCTTCACTAAATTTATTATTAATCATAATATCGGATAAAGGAATTTTTTTAATTTGATTATCTATTTTTAAAAGAAAAGAATTACTTACAAATAGTTCAGCCATTGGAATTCCATTCGTTTTTTGTCCTTGATAAAGACATTCTACCTTCATTCTATTAAATTCTGGAACAAGAAGCTCATTTCTTAAAAATATTTTAATTTCTTCTAAATTATTAGAAATTTCTATAGAATCTAAATTTTCCATATCTTCCATATCTTTTTCTTCAATTTTAAGTTCTGGAATTTCTTCATCTATATTATAATTTTCTGAAACCTCTTTTTTCATAAATAATCCATTTTAAAATTTTTACCTTCTGGTGATTTTCCCCCATGAAGCCATTCATTTAAATCATTATAATAAACTCTCTTTTTATGTTCACCAATATGATAAGGCCATCCTTTTCCTTTTTTTAAATCCTCATGATTGTTAGACATAAAAAAATGAGTATTATTTATTTTTTTAATATACCAAGGATAATTATCTATAAACATTTCAACTATTTGTTTATCTTTAAAAGATTCTTCTAGTTCTTCTCCTTCATCTTCTTCTCCCTCATCTTCTTCAGTTTCATCTTCAATTTCACCATCTATATCTGAAAAATCATTTTTTATTTCTTCTTGATCCAATTCATCTTTAAAACCTTCTTGTTGATTTAAAAAATCTATATCATCAAAAGTTATTTCATCTTCTTCCTCTTCTTTAGGCATTGGAATATCTTCCATATCTTCAGGTTCTTCAATCTCAGGTCCTTCATCTTCGGCTTCTCCAGGAACAGATTCTGGTTCTACTACATCTTGAGGAACTGATTCAGCAGGAATTTCATCTTCTCCATAATCTACTTCAAAATCTTCTATAGATGGAACAATAGGTTCTTCTGGAGTTGGAGGAGTTGAAGGAACTGGTATAGGTTCGATAATTGTAGTTTCATCTTGGCCATAAGCTAAATTTTTTCTAATAGATTCTAAATAGTCATCAGCTTTAGTTAAATAACTTTGAATCCAAGCTTCTAATTCTTGACAATCACCTATTTGATTAAGTATTTGACCAGCATTATTTAATATATTTTTTAATTGAATTCTTGCTAATTTGCTTTCCCCATTGCAAGGATTATTAAGATTTTCTTGAAGAGATTCATATTGAGCAGCTGGATCATCTTCATTACCATAATGAATTCCTCCTGCAGGATCTATCCATTCTTCATCATCTTCTATTTCTTCTTCTGTTGGTTCGGGTTCTTCTAATTCATCATCATTATTATTTTCCCAAAGGGAAAGATCTACATAGCTTTTAAGAATTTCCATAATATCCTCTATTTCATCTCCTAGTTCAAGTTTATCAATAACATATTCTGCTAAATTATATAATTCCAAATCGTTTTTGATTACTACATTTCTTAAATTAGAAGCTGCATAATCTCTTACATCTACGTTCATAATAATATTTTTATTTATTTTATATATTTATGAACTAAAAAGGAGAATATAAATATTCTCCTTTTTATTGTTCCCCTTCTTCATCTAATTTTTCAATTATTAAATCTGAAAATCCTGCATTTTTTTCTATTTCCATTCGATAAGAAAAATATTCTAAAGGCAATGGAGCATGATTTATAATAAAAATATTCATAGATAATTCTTTAGCAGTTTTTTGAAGAATTCCTATAATATCATAAATTCCATCTCCATCAATAGATGAAAGAACTTCATCAAGCATAAAAATATTTAAAGAAGGATATTTTCTTTTTAACATCCTTATAATAGAAATTAGAACTGCTAAATCTACTCTTTTCTTTTCTCCAGTTGATAAAGTTTCTACACTTACTTCTATACCTAATTGATTTAATTTAGGTTCAAAATCTGAGTTAAATCTAAGATCATAAGGAAAATGTAATTCATGAAGAGTAAATTCAATTTCTTTATTTAAAGTAGGTAAATAAGATTCTAATATTTTTTTCTTTACTCCATTATCGCTATATAATTCAGAAAGAATAACTAAATATTTGTATTTATCGTCTATATTAATTTTTTCTTCTTCCTTTTTTTGTATTGAAGATGAATTTTTTGAAATAATATTTTCTATGCTTTTAAATTCTTTTGGTTTATCTTCTTGAAGTTTAGCATATTCTTTTTGAAGGGTTGTAAAAGATGAACGAACTTGAACAATATATTCATTAATTTTTATTAAAACTGCATTTATTTTTTTTCTAGCTTCTTCATATTTACTTTCACTAATTAATAAATTTTCAAGTTCTGTATTTTTTGATTTTAATTTTTCTGATAAATCCCCTTTAATTAATTCAAATCTATTTTCATTAAAAGGAGTTTCACAAGTAGGACATTTATCTTGATGAAATAATTCTATTTTTTTGTTTAATTGTTTAATTGATGATTGAATATTATTTTTTTGTTCATTAAAAGAATTTTGAGCTTTTGTTAAATCTTCTTGTTTTTGTAAATAAATTTTTTGTTTTTTATAAGCATCTTCAAGTTTAGGTTTAAGTTCTAAAAGTTTTTCTTTAATTAATTGTATTTTTTTTGTATTATCCTCTTCTACTGCTTTTTTAAGTTTTTCTAATTCTTTTATAGCACCAGCAATAGAATTTTGTAATGCAGATATTTCTCTATCGAATAAATCAATATTAATTTTAGCTTCCCTTAAATCTTTTTTAACTAAATCATTCATTCTATTTATAACTTCCATAGCAAAAAGCTTATCAATAATAATACGCTTATCATTAGGAGTCATACTTATAAAACTTTTAAAATCATTTACAGATAAAGAAATAATATTACTAAAAATATGGTAAGGTAAACCTATTACTTCTAAATCAATATAATCCTGATAATTTTTTATTCCTGATTTTCCAATATCATTAGAATCATCAGGTTCTTCATCAGTCATATATTTATGAACTTTAAGTTCTGATGGGGAAAGATTTCTTTCAATGGTTACAAAGGTTCCTGGAGATATTTCTATTTCTCCCTTTATCCATCCATGGTGATTTAAACGATTTGCTATTTCTTCTTTTTTAAATTTATCAAGGCGACCATAATATAAAATTTTTGGTAAATTAACCACGAAAGATTTTCCATTACCATTTTTACCAACAACCATCCATAATCCGCCTTCATCTGATAGTTCTAAATTTTGTAATTTATTACCATATGGACCAATATTTCTCCAAGAAATTTTGCGAAGTTTCAATGCTTTTTAATTTATTAATTTATTAATAATTAATAGTTTTTATAGAAAATTTATCAAAAAAGTTTCAAAAAAGAAAGGGGCTTTTTTACCCCTTTTATAACCTTGTGACAATATTATTTTTAATTAATATTTAGTTCCGCAATTTGGACAGAACTGATGAGATGATTTTTTTCTTTTTGCTCCACAATTTGTACAATAGATTGATAAATCTTCTTTTACAAATGGTCTTTGAGATTCCGGAAGAATTTTCCATATATCTTTCCAGCTAAAATAAGTATTAAATGATGTGGAATCATATACAAATCCTTGACTAGAAGTAGATCCTTTTTCAATTCGGCCTGTTTCTTGCATTTTTAAATCAATATCAACAGATTTCATATCTAATGTATTATCAGCACTGCAAAAACATTGAACTCCAGCTGATATACCTCTTGGAGAAGAATAAGATGGAGAAGAATTTCCTGAAAATCCCCCCGAATTAGTATAATATACTCCGGGACTGTTTATTCCGGACCAATCCCAATTTGGATAATTATAAACCACTTGAGATGGATTTTTATATTCTTCATAAAATTCTACCTCTAAATCTCCATTTTTCTTAATAGCTTCTTTAACATTAATGTCATTAGATGCAACTTCATATGTTTCAAAAAGAAATTTTTTAGCTTCATCTAAATATCTTTCTAAAAATACTCTTTCTCCAGGACGTAAAACAATTCCAGAACCAAGAGAATTTCCATTAATACTTATTTTTGCTAAAATTTTGTTGGTGGTTGGATTAAATAATTCAATTTCGAATTCTTCTCCATTTTTTAGATAAACATTATTACCATACTGTTTTACTCGTTGTCTACCCTTGGTGACAAATGCTGTGGGTACAGTTACCCTTTGAGTGTGTAAATTTATTACCATTTTCCTTACGTTATTTTATATTTGAAAATTTATTCATTGGTATTTCTCCAATTCAAATGTTTTTACAAACACTAAATTTTCAATCACAAGGTTATATTTTATATATCTAAATTTTTTAAAAAATTAGATTATTTTTAATCTTCATCTAATAAATCTTCTTCAATTTCTCCTTCATTAATATAATTTAAAACTTGAAGAGCTAAATCTTTAATAGAATAAACAATTTCTATTTCTGGTCTTGCTAATTCAGTTTGAATTATAACATCAGATTGTCTTTCATATTCTTTATCCATTCCAATAAAAATTTGTCGTGGGGAAGAATTTCCCCATTTACCTAATTCATAAAGTACAATAGGATTTAACGAACCTTTTGCAAACCAAAATAAAATCATATCGCTAGATTCTAAATAATTATATTCCCAAGTTATTTGTTCTTTTGCAGCATTTGGATCATTTATTGGAAAATTTTTTCTCCTAGGATTATACATTACTAAATTTGGAGTTTCTTCTAGTAATTTTATTATTTCTTTTTGCCAATTGGGGCATGAAGTAATGCCACCAGCTAAGAAAATTGATATCTCATTCCTTTTTGGAACATATTTTTTAGGTGCTTCAATTACAATAGCCATATAATTTAATTTTTAATTTTTCTAAGTTTTTTAATTCGTGTTCCCAAATTATTAAAGTTTTATATCCATTATTCAAAAACAAATTAATTCTTTTATTCTGTTTTTCATTTGATTCATTACGATGCCAATAATCCCCATATAATTCTATTATTTTTTTATCTTCTATATTTACAAAATCGGGTATTTTACCTTCTATAATTAAATATTCTGCTTTTGTATTTATTAAGAATTTCCCTAAGAAAAGTTCTTCAATAATATGAAATAATTTAATTTCAGATTTATTTGGTTTTAAATGATTTGATTCAGCCCATTTTTTTACAGCTTCTGGTCTAGACATTGGATTATTTTTTCCAACAGATAATTTTCTTTTTATTCTAGTTTTACTTACTTTTTCATAAACTATCTTTTTTAAATTTTCATCAGATGCTAATTTTAGTCTAAAAGAATTAAATATTTCTTTTGTTTTATTAGAACATTTTTTATAATTAATATTTTTTGATCCTAATTTAGAAACTCTCATTTTATTTTTGGTTTCTTCAGAATGATTATGCAATCCTTTTGTATTTCTTTTTCTCAAAGAAATATTATTTTTTAAAAGATGGGTTCTAATTTTTTTATATCCTAATCCAGTTTTATTACATATATTTAATATAGAATGATTATTTAAATATAATTCTACTATTTTATCCTTATTTAAATCTATTTCATTATTTTCTAACATGAAATATATATCATACTATATCAAATTTGGTTCCGCATTTTCTACATTTATAATAGGGATCTTCAATCCATGAAAAATAATCATCACTATTAAGTTGACCATTATTTTTTACAGTTCCTTCTTCTATAATTTTTTCGCTATTACATTTAGGACAATTAGTTTTTTTTATTTCTTTTTCCATATTAGTATATTTTAAATTATATCATAAATTTCATTTTCTTTAGCAGCTTTATCATAATATTCTTTATTTAATATTTTAAGTTTTATAAGCATTTCAGCTACATAATCTAAATCATCTAAAGCATTTTCTAATAGAGAAATAATATCTTTTATTTCTTCTCCATTCATTAATTCTCCAAATGATTCATCAAGTTTTTTCTTTTCTCCTACTGTCTCTATTTTTTTATAGTTACAACCTTCTAATAGTTCTGTGAATCTTGTTAAATTAAATAAATGAATATATTTATCAGGGACAATAATATCTGAATAATTATTTTCAAGAATTTTATGAGTTTTTTCTAAAGTCCATTCAATTAAATCTTCTAATAAAATTCTTTGAAATACAGGAGATATTTTATTAGGAATAAATTCAATTTGATCTTTATCTGGAGTAAAAACATAAAATCCTTTTTTATTTCCTATATCACTTCTTTTAGTTGAGTATGGAGAACCTATGTAAATAGCATCTTTACTTTCTTGTCTTTTATGGACATGACCAGAAAATAATTTTTTAACTCCTTTTATTCCTCTAAGTTTAGCTCCTTTAACAATTTGTCTTCCATTATCATAATGAAGACCTGATATATCTGCATGGGCAAATATGTAATCTGTTGGATTAGATTTTGCAATAGCTTCTTCTTTTTCACTATTTCCTATCCAAGGCAAAATCAAAATTTTACTATTTCCATTAGTAATAACTATTGGTTTTTCATAAATGGATACATTAGGAATAAATCTAAATGCTGCTAAAGAATTTACATCAGTATCATTTTTTTTATAAATATCATGGTTACCTGTAATAAAAAAAATAGGCATAATATCTGCAAGATCAAAAATAAGATCTATAGATTTACTCATAATATTTATGTCTAATAATTGCCTATTATCAAACCAATCACCAAGCATAAAAAGAATATCATTTTCTTTTTTATTTTCTTTTAAATATGGAATGTAAAGTTTATAAAAAAAATTTAATTGATTTTGAAGCCATTCAAGAGAATTAGCTCTTACCCCAAAATGTAAATCTGATATTAAAAAAATTCTATTATATTGTATTTGTTGTATAGAAACTTCGTTTTCAAATGATTCAATATCCATATTTCTAAAATAATATCCAAATATTATATCATAAAAAAGCTTGATAGTTTTCACTCTCAAGCTTTATCATTATTAATATCCTGTTAAAATTTAAATAAGATTTTCTAAATCATTTATAGAAATAGTAACATCTCCATGATCAGTTATAAATTCACAATTAGATCCTTCACAATTAATATCTTCTATTTCAATAATATCATTTTCTTCTAACATAGCTTCGTAATTTAATTCTAATTTAGAAGCTATAAGTTGTTCTAAAACTTCGGGATCAATTTGTTCTCTATTTATTTCTTCCCAATCATCAGCTCCAATTCTTTCATTAGTTATTATAAAAACTTCTCCATCTTCTAATTTTATTTCTTCAAAAGTTTCACTTTTTGGTTGATTCCAAGGTGCATTTAGATCATTTTCTGCTCCAACAGGATAATATCCAGAATCCTCATTAATAAAACGTGCTTTCATTGATTAAATTATTTTATTTTACTAGAAGGTAATTTTAATATTTATCTAAAAAAGCTTTCGAGTTTTAATTTTATTTTGAATTTTACCTTTTTCCGATAATTCTTTAAGAAGACCCTCTTTATCAATTACCCCTATTTCGGAATATAATTGATTATAATTTACTTGGAAAAATTCAGCAAATCCTATAAAAATTTGCATTCCTGAATAAGTATTGAATTTTACTAATTTTTCTTTAAAATAATAAAACATTTTAATCATATCTCCTTTATCAACACGTTTAGGAGTTTTATATTTTTCATGATAAGGGCTTTCTTGAAATAATAAATAAAGATCATCATCCAATTTTTTTATAATTCTTTGTTCTACTAAATTATCTGATAATTGATCTTCATATAATGATGCAACTTGATCATCTACTTTCATTGAACTAGTAAAAGCCTCATATTCTATTTCACCAGTATTAAAAGAGTTATTTAAAATTTTATCTTCTTTCATAAGATTTTCCTCGTTCATTTCTGAATAATACATTTATTAAATTATTTTATTTAAAGATATTTATCTTTAAATTTTATAAAAGCCCCATAACCCTTTCGAGTGGTTCTTCCTCTATATGATTACTAATTTTAGCATCAATTGAAATATGATTTGATTTTGGCTTTTTAACCCCTCCTCTATTTTTTGAATTTGATGATATTAAACTATTAAACATAAATTCTAAATCTTCAATTTGAGCATTTAAATCTTCATCAATTCTATTAAATTGTCTGGTAAATGTAAATTTTTTTCGAGTATTTTCCATTCCAGAAACCCTATCTGCAAGATATTTAAGATAAAATTCTCCTTTTGCTTTCATTTCGGGATTAACTATATGGCCAAAAAGTCCATCTACGGTATGTAAAAGAGCTGCAGATTCAGAAACATTTACAATAGAAAGATCTGATGTATCCCACCCACTTTTATTTGTTTGAGTAGCTGTTATAAAAGTCCAATTATTTTCTTGAGCAGCAGCACGTAAATCTTCACTAATTTGTTTAATTTTCATATAAAGATTTTCGCTATTAGGATTTCTCCAATTCTTCATAATATTAATATAATCTATAAAGACATTTTCAAATTTATAACCTAATATTTCTTCAATTTTTTTAAGATAGATAACTAAATCATTTACAGATAAAGTAGAAGAAGGAAATTCTTGTATATGAAATTGACCCATAGGTTTGAAAGAGGAACTTCTTAAATCCAATAATCTTTTTCTCATATAATCTTTATCCTTAGATTTTATTTTATATTCATCATCGGGTAAAGAAAGCATATTTGTTCCTATCCTCATAGCTATAATTTCTTTTTGAAGTTCAAGAGTAATATATGCTGTATTATATCCATTTTCTACTGATTTTGCAGCAAGATTACCTAACCAAGTAGATTTTCCAGATTTTGGGCCAGATAAAAATACAATTAAAGAACCTTTCCACCATCCTCCATCAAGACATAAATCAATATAAGGATATCCTGTAGAAGTTCTTGCTAAACGTTCTTGCTGATGAACTTCGGGATCAAAAAAATCAGAACCTAATTTAAAAGAAAAATCTATAGCGGTTTCAGAAGAAAGCATATGACGAATTTTCTCTACTATTTCTGCAGCATTTCCAGCTTCTAATTTTGTAGTTTTCATAAATGCAATAGCTTTTCGCATTACGAATTCTAAATTACGTATTCGAATCCATGGACCTACATTATCCTCAAGCCATTGTTGATCATATTGTTCTAATTCTTTTTTTGAATTATATAAAGCCCCTAAAATATCATCATTTATTTTATCCGAAAGGCCTTTTATCCTAATAAGAGAAGATAATTGTTCTCTTGATGGGGATTCTTTATACCTTAAAGCATGATCCTTAGCTATATCAAATATTTCTCTAATCATAGGATTAGAGAAAAATTCTGATTTAGTAGTATTTAAAAATATTGGATTATTTAAAATATAAAAGAAAAATGAACTTTCTTGATATGCATTAATCATAAATAATTTTTAAAATTTTATGAAAATAAGGAATATTTGTTTTAATTGATTTCGTTAAATTTTTGATTTTTTATATTTTCTATAGCTTCAATTATAGCAAAAATATTTTCACGTTTAGCTTCCATAATCCTAAATGGAATATTATGTAACAGAAGTAAATCTCGTATTTCTTTATCTTTTAATTTTGCATCCTCTTCTGTTTGCATTCTACCATTAGGATTATATTCTTTTTTTCGTTCTAATAAAATATTGAAATTATTAAATTTATTAAAATATTTAAGGATTAAAGATTTAAATTCTTCTGGTTCATTATGACCATAAATAATTCCTAATGGTAAAGGGGAATCTGTTATTACTATATCTAATTTACCATTTAAACGAATTATTCTTTTATATTGTTCTGCTGAAACAAAATATTGATTTTCTAAAAGATGAGTAGAACCTGCCCAAACTTCTTCTTTAGCATATTCAGTTGCCATTTCTACATCATATTTTTTCCATTTTAATTCAGCAAAAATATGAGCCATAATAGTAGATTTTCCTAAACCTGGACCACCAAATAAATTAACAATTAAAGTATTTTTCTTCATCTTTTTCATTTTGTTTAAATTGTTTAAATGCATCAGTTTCTGCAGGTATTATATCAAATGATATTATTTCAAAATTTTCTATTTCTTTTGTACTTGGATTTATGTTTCCTATACCTCTTGGACGAACAGAAAATGAACAAGGTAAATCATTATCCGATGAAAATCGGATAGATTCAATTATAGATTTTGCAACAGAAGTATCTAAAAACCTTATTGTTCCATCTAATGTATTTTTTTCTGGATTATAATGTACTTCTTCAACTATATGAGATACTTTATCTAAATAAATTTTGTTAAAATTTTCAACATCTGGATAACCAAATGTTCCTAAATTTAATCCTTTTTCTATTTTTTCATTGAAATGATCTAAAATACCTTGAGCCATTTCTTTTTTATAAATTCTTCCATTATCATTTTCTTTATCAAAATAAATAAAAGTTCCTTTTATTTTCATTGCCATGGATTTTTTAATAATTTATATTTAGTCCAACCTTTATGTTCAATAAATCCTTGTTCTTGAAGAGCTTTTAAATCTTTTTCTAAATCTCCCGATATTCTACAACGAGTTTTAAGATTAACCTCTTGTTTTATAAATTCGTTATCTAATCTAGATTCTTTTTCGAGAAAAGAAACAATTTCAAAAAGTAAATCTTCAAGAGTTGGTTCATCTATTAAACCAAGCAAATTTTTTATTTTTATTTTTCTTTTGTTTATTTCTTTTATCATAAAGTAACATTTTCTTCTATTTCTTCATTATCATCTTCTTCATTATCCATTTCTAATTCACTGGTTAATTCAGCAAGATCTTCAAGGCTTTCAATAGAAGGAAGCATAAATGTAGGCTTTATAATATTTTCATCAAGTTCTTTTAAAACTTCTTGCGTAAAAACTTTTGAAGTAAATAAATCAATAAGAGGAGTTTCCCCTCCTAAATGTTTACATACAAGAGTTTTTGCTGTATCTCTAGGTTCTAACCATATTTTTCCATTAGGAATTTTCTTTGAAATTCCTTTTTCATCAGTAACTATATCAAAACCTTCCCATTGAAAACAAGATTTTTTTTCATTTTCTTCTAATTTTTCATATTCTTTTTGGGTATGCATTTTTCCTCTAACTATTCCACAAGTATTCCAAGATGCATATTTTTCAAGCCCAACAAATGGATTGGGAGCTTTATAATATGGAATATGAAATTGAACGGGTATTGGTCGAGCAAATCTTTGTTTAAATGGGTTAACATAAACTGTAATGCCTACTTTAGGTTTTTTTTCATTAGTATCTTTTTTTTCTCCATCAGCTTTATCTTTTTTCAATTTATCTTCAGCTTCTTTATCTTTAAGATTTCCTTTACCTAATTGAAATATAATAGAAGCATTATATTTTAATCCACCTCCCCCTGAAATTTCTTTAGCTGTAAACATACTCATAGCATCGTATGTATGAGCATTTACAATAAAAGGAATGCCTAATTTAGCAAATTTTAAACCATTTACTCTAAATAGTTTTCTAATAGCCTGCTGTTTAGTCATATCTCTTTTATTTTCTCCTTTGGTAGTATCTTCTGATTCTTTTTCTGATGATAAATTACCTAAAGAATCTAAAACAATCATAATTTTAGGAGGGATTTCTTTTTTAGCAATTTGAGTTTCAAATGCTAAAATAATTTGAGCAGCAATATAGGAGAATTCTTCGACCGTATTAACTGGTTGTAAACGAACTCTTGATGTATCAACACCAAGACGGGATACAAAATCTATATCAATAGATCCTTCAGAATCAAAATAAATAATATCATAATCATGATAACGAATAGCATTTCTACAAATTGATAATGCTATATAAGTTTTTCCAGTTCCCTCTTCCCCTGCAAGAGCAAGAGATCTTCTATTTGGCAAACCTCCAAATAAGGAACCAGATAAAGCTGCATTAAGAATATAAGATCCTGTTGAAATCCATTCATCTATTTTTGCAATAGGATTTACTTCAATCATTTCCCCATCCGGGGCAATTTTATTTAATAAGTCATTTAAAGCGGAAAAACTACCTTTTGTTAAAATTTTCTTCTTTGCCATAACATTTATCTAATTTTATTAATTTTATGACTTTTATCAATAAAAGTTTTAGATTCTTGACAAAGAATAATAATACAAATAATAAGAACTATTATAGATAGAAAGGTAACATATATATGAATTATTTGATGAAATTCAGATCTAAAAATTCCTGAAATTTCATCAAATATATGATTTAAAAATATCCATATATTATATATAAACCAAAAAATAAATAAAATAATAAGAGTTCTAATCGTTCTTTTTCGATATAATTCTCTCTTTTTATAATCCAAATTCATTTCCAGTTCCCTCGCCTTTTTCAGACTTTTCTTGAGGTTCTGCAGTTTTTTCTTCTTTTATATTATCCAATACAGGTTTTAATCTCCAAAATATTCTTTGATTAGCTTTATTTTTTAATATAAATCCTGCCCAATCAATTTCTTTTTTGTCTGGTATTATTGCATTTTGAGTAATAGCTATTTTGGGTTTTGCTATAAAATAATAAACTCTCTTATATGGAATACCATTTTTATCCTTATAATCAATATAATCTGGTTCTGTATCCTCAATATCTTCTTCACTAATAGTTACCCCCATTTCTTCTCGGGTTTCTCTTATAGCAGCTTGTAATAAATCTTCTCCTTCTTCTACATTACCTTTTGGTATAGAATAAGTCCCCCACCATTTTTGACCTGTTGGATGGCCAAGAAGAATAGATCCATTTTGGATTACAACTAATCCTGCAGATAATTCGATTGTTTTTTCTTCTTGTTCTATTAATAATGATTCTTTAACTAACATATTTATAAATAATTTTTATAATTTTCTACCCAATATAATAATTTATTTACACATCTTTCTAATGTATCATAATCTATTTCATCTCCTTTATAAGGGCTATTTACATCCTCTCTAACATAAAAACCTGCGTAAAATCCCGAAGAATTTTTTCTTTCTTTTAGATATTCTCCATAATATGAAATATAAAAAACTGGTTCTAAATTATTTATTTTATCATAAAAAATAAAAGATTTTTGTATTATATCGGATTCTAAATTAATGATGGTTTTAATTTCAGAACATTCTCTTCCTTTTCTTACTTTTTCTAAAAAAGGTTCAATTTCATCTCCTTTTTTCTTTAATTGTCTTTCTTGGAATTTTCCTATTTGAAGTTTATCTAATGGAGGATTGGTACGTTCAAAATTTAATGATTCTTTAATTTTATTTCCTTTCGCATAATAGTTAAATTTATTTAAAAAAATTTTAATTTCCATAACACAATCTTCTAATGAATTTTTTGGAATTTGGTTTTCCATTTCATTATTATTAATATTTTCATAACCAACCCAATAATGCTTTCTTATCGTATCATAAAAAATAAAATATCTATAAGGATAAAGCAAATTAGGCATTTTACCTTCAAATGATATAGCTATTCCATCTTCGTTATTATTAATTTCTTTTTTAATTGTATTAGTATCTAAATTATATTCTTTACAAATAAGTTTAATCTCTTTTTCTATTAAATTAGATTTTCTAAATAATTCATTTCCTATATTTAAAGAATCAAATGGATTTTCTATATCTCTAATAAACTTAGCTTTCATCCTAATTTATAATATTTGTCTTTATAATTTATTCCTTCATAACCATAATCCTTTAATTCATTAGAAGTAAGACCAAATTTAGTATTATCCATATTATTCATAACAAGAACCATAATATTTGATGGATAAAATCCATTCTGTATATTTTGTAAAAACTTTTTTTTATCGTATTCATCTTGTATTAAATTGCCATTTAAATCCATAATAGCAGTAACATAAGCAGTTTTTGGTGAATATTTTGATCCGACTTTTAATTTATCTAAAGAGGAACCCTTTCTTTCAAAATTTATTTCATTTAAAGTTTTAGCTCTCATTAATTTTCAAAAATATTTTTTGTTTCTGGCTTATTAATTAAATTAATTTTTTCATCAAAATAAGAATCATTTAAATTTTCCCACCATTCATAAGTTTCTTCATTTGTAAATGTTGGTTCAGTTCCTCCAAAAAATTCTTCACTTATAAAATCATATAAAGCATCTTTCATTCCATTAATAACTTCTTCCGATCTTCCTAATCCATAATTTTGAACTAAATCTGGATAAATACCTGGTATTGTTACTTCAATTAAATATCTAAGATTTCTAGGATTATCATCAATTAATCGTAATGTAATCTTATAGGATTTATCATATAAATTATTTAAATTTTCTTTCACTAATTTAGCTTTCATAATAGTTTTTATTTATTTATTCACAAAAAAAGGGAATTAATATCCCTCTTTTATTCAATAATTTCTAATTCATCTTTTTTAGCCATTATTTGACAGATCTCATATAAATTTATAGGTCTCCAAATATTTTCTGTTAATTGATGAATTTCATTATTATCTATTCCTACATCAAAAGCTAAACCTGGCAATTTATATCTTCCATGAACGTGACCATATAAATGCCATGAACCATGAACTTTTCTATTCCATGATGCAATAGGATAATGACATAAAACTATATGAATATTTAATCCAAATTGAGAAAATGTAAAATCTTTTATTTGGGTTATTTGGGCAAATCTAGTAGAATTATGAATATTTTTATCATGATTGCCTAATATTAAAGTTTTTTGTCCATGAAGTTTATCAATAAATTTTTCTGCTTTTTCTCTTTTTTCAAAAGATAAATCTCCTAAAATATAAACAGAATCTTTTTTATCAACATATTTATTAAAATTCTCTATTAACCAATTATCATGTTCTAAAATAGTAGTAGGTCTATTACAAATATTAACTATTTTTGGATGAGAAGAATGAAGATCTGCAGTAAAATGTATTTTTTCCATATCTGACTTTGCTTCATCAGTTATTAAGGATAAAATATCTTTTGCACTAACTATTTTTTTTGTATTACTAACCTTCATTTTTATAAAACCCTTTATTTACTTTTGGATCTTCTTTTTCCCAATAATCTCTATAAAATTTAATTTGTTTATTTAAATTAATATTTTTATTACAAATTTTTCTATGGAAAGATTTTAATATAATAGAACTCATATCATCTGCATGATATATGCCTTTTTCATTAAACCATTTTACAATTGGAATATCTTTTTTCCAAAGTCCCCAATCATTTCTAATTTCTCTACCTATTTGATGATGATTAAAAATTACAAAATTTTCTTCTTCTATAAGTTTAATTTCTTTTATATCTTCATCTTCTAGAATATCATCCATAAGTAATAAAATAGCTTCATCTAAATTTTTTGGACTTCCTTTCATAATATAATTTTTAATTTAATCCTAATTTAGCTCCTCTCATATAAATATTAGTAATAAATTGGGATATTTGATTAAATGTAAATTTTTTATTCATATCATTTTCATATTGTTGAATTTTTTCTTTGCTAATATGAGTTTCGGGATCTTTTATTATTTTAAAAAATTCCAATCTTAATCCTTGGGGATTTTTTCTATAAAGATTAGCATTTACTAAAAGAGATTCAAGTTTTTTAGATACACTTTTACCATTTTCTATTCTTGTTAAATCTGGCATACTTTTATACCTTTTTTCTAATTTTGTCATTTTTTTAAAATTTTGTTTGCTTCTTATATAATTTATTTTTAAAAAGTTTTTTATTATTTAAAATAATGATTTTGCATAAATTAAATTACCAGGAACAGGATTAAATCCCAGAGTTTCAATAAATCTATTAAATGGTTCTACAATAGTTTTTTCAAATTGCATATTATAATCAATTTCAGGAGCAAATTCATTTGGAAAATTACCTGGTAAAAATCCAAATACTTCTTCTTCAGCTTTACTATAATAAAACTTTATTTTATCACCAGTTTTTATTAAATTATATTTACTTTTCCATTTTGTTTTTTGGAGTTGATGATTATAAACAGCTGCAGATCTAACATTTATAGGACATTTATCTGCTAAAACTATTTTATTTTTATCCTCTAAACAATATTTTTCATATTCACCAATACCCATACCTTTAGATATATCATCTGGGTTTTGGAGAATAAATTGTTGTTTATATTCTTTTAATTTTTTAACAGCATGACTATAATTAAGGGTTTTTCCATTTTCGAAAATATATTTAATAAGTTCTTTTAATACTTTACGGGCAAATTTAGGAGTTGAACTTTGAACAATTTCTACTCCTGTATAAGTAATTTTTTCTTGCGGGGAATATTTAATTCCAGGTTCTTTCCATGCTAAATCTCCTACGTATTTCTTTTTAGCCATCATAAGCGTAGAATAAGAGATTTTTTCCAATTCTAAATTTTGAAGATTTGTAGTATTAAATTTAATAGCATAATCTTCAAATTTTTGTTTTAAATAACCATTTAACCTTAAATTCTTTATTTGAAGTATAAGTTCAACAGGACTTAATTTACTATCACAAGAATTTATAATAGGTTTAAGAGTAATATAAGTAGAATCTGTATCATTATAAATAATTAAACTTTTTTCTCTTATAGGATTAACATGTGTAAGACCTAAAGCATTATGTAATTCTTTATCCTTATGCCACCTATTAATAAAATAGTCATCTAAAATATCATTGGTATAATGAATTAGATCTTGTCCTTGAAGCGTTACAGCTTCAGCAACATAAATATTATACCCAACAAAATACGGAGAGGCACAAGCTCCGTACACGGAATTAATAAAAATTTTAATAGAATGTTGAAGACCATTATATTCTTCTTTTAGATCCTTTAATTTTTTTATTTCATTTTTTAGATCCTCTAAAGAACAGGTATAAGGATTTATTTTACAAACTTTAAATTCATAAGACATATAACTTTTTATTACTTTTATGAATTTAAATAAGGGGAGTTTTAATTTAACTTATTTTTTACAAATTATTAACGACTTATTAAATATGAAATTTTTCTTAAATCTTTTTATATCAAAAATCAGTTAATGATTCATCATATTTTTCATCTCTTTCAACCATGGATGTTACTATAATAGATTCACTATTATTAGATTTATAAACTATGCGATCTTCTGCTAAATCAATTGAATAATCTTCAAGATCAATTTTATCAAATTGATCTTTATAAATAGAAATACTACCTTCTTCTTTATTATCTGATTTGAAAAGATTAAGTTCAAATGTTTTTCCTCTTATTACTAAAATTCCTTTAGATACTTTAAAATCTAAAAATTTATAATATTCAGCATCTAAATTAGATAAAGAATTAATTTGCTCAATATTATTAGTTGATAAATTAAAAGAAATAATAGGATTAACTTTAGCAATTTTATTTAAAAATTGGTCATCAGTAATGTATTTAAAAATATGTAAAGAACTACATTCTACATTTAATTTAATAGAAGAATTTTTTAATAATATACCAATTCCTGCAAAACCCGCATTTTCTCCAATAATTTCATCATATTTAAAACCTATAGAAAATTCTCCAGTAAATTGTTCAAGAGATTTAATAAGTCTAGGAATACTATAAATTCCTATTTTTATTCTTTGATTTAAAGAATCTTGAGTTTTAATTTCAAGGCCAGCATCTTCAAAAGATATTTTAGAAAATTTTACAATACTTCTTTCATCATTATGAGTTTTTGCTATAAATTGTCGATTTTCTTTATCTACTTCAAGGAGGAGGGATTTACAAGTAGAACTAATTATAAATTTTTTTAACCATAAAGTAAAAGGAATAACATTTTTAGATTTAAATTCTAATACTTTTGCCATATATAAATGTATTAATGTATTTTGTAACTTTTATGATTAAAATAGAATTAAGTTTTAAATTATCTTATATTTTATATTTTTAATAGTATTAGACCCCGTTGAAAACCAATTTTCCATCATAGGTTCAAAATCATATTCAAACCATTCTTTAGATAAATTATTTACAAATTCTTTTGCTTTTTTAGGATCTTTATTTATTAATGGATCAATTACATCTTTATTAAAATGATAATCATCTATCCATAAATGATGTTCACCATATCCTTTTTCAAAAAGTAATTCGGGGGTATTTTGTAATTCATTAATAGAAATATTTTCTCCATTTAATTGCCACCCTTCTATTAATTTTTCTCTAGCAAACCAAATAGTATCTTCTTCTTTTTTATTTTTCTTATAGAATAAATTAACTTTATAAGTTTTTTTATTATTAAGTGAATCTTGTAAATAAATTATAATACTTAATATAGGTTTTTTTTCATGATTTATTCTCCAAATTTCATAAGATTTTCCTATTCCTAATTTACGTAAAGGATTTTTTTCTTCTCTATCAAAATTTATAGATTCTTTTAAAGGTTCTCCATAACTATCAACTATTTCAAGTCTTTCTGGTTCAATTTCATAATATTGATCCTCTTGATCAACAACTACTACCATTTCATCTCTAAAAGAATCAACAGTACCAAAAAATTCAAATTGATGTAAATCATCTCCAATGGGGTCTGGTACATTTACATTATCCCCAATTTTTATAGATCTTCCATTTTTGTCTCTTCTGAGGTGAGATTGTCCTATATTTATTTTTTCTAATGGATTTGATTCTTCTCTATTAAATTCTTGAATCTCAAAAATTTTTTTAGCTTTCACTATTTAAAAATTCTTTTAAAGATGGGTAAAAAGATTCCCCTATAATTCCTTGACTTTCTGTACGAGTTCTTCCTTGACCTTCTTCAGACCATTGATAAATTTGTTTAAGTATTTCACTAGGTATTTGTTTATCATAAATAGTTACTTCTCCAGTTTCCCCAATATGAGCTATAGTTTTATAATCTCCATGTTCTTCACGAGATTTATCCCATACAGTTAATCCATTACCTAAATAACCTGCTTCAATATCATATAATTCAGCTGGCCTTACATCTTCATTTAAAGATTCATTTATCGATTCTTCTTCATTATTTACAATAAATTCTGCAAATTCTTTTAAAGAAATATTTTCATCTAAATATCTATATAAAATTTCTTCATTTGAATAATTTTCTAAATAATTAAATATTTCTTCAATTTTTTCTTCTTTTGATAATTCTTCACTATCTAAAATATTATAATATTCTTGCATTAAATCAGAATCTTCTGGCATCCATTTATCAATTTTCCATAAAGCTTCTTGCATACTATCAAGATTATTTTCTCCATATGATTCATTTACAGGAAAAGTTTTTTCTATTTGGGGAACAAATTCTTTCATATATTTTATTAAATAATCTATAACAGAATCAATTTTTCCTTTAACTTGTCTAGGAGGTTTTATTCCAGCTTGATTTTGTTTAAAATTTCTAGTAAGAAGTGAAAGAGAAGCTCCTTGAGGATTAGTATGTATCATTAATCGTAAATAACCAGGATCATTTTGTATTATTCCATTTGGCCATTCTCCACTACTTCCTAATGCAAAATTAATAGAAATACTAGGAGTTAAATTAGTAGAACCTTTAACAATAATAAAATTATTAGCAGTAATAGAAGATAATCCTTGAAGTATTTTATTTACATAAAAATCTAAATTATTTGCATTTAGAGATATTTCTTCATTTTCATTTACATTGGATGCTGATAAAATTTCTTCTAAATCTAATTCTTTTATAGCTTCAACTGGATTTATTCCATGAGCTTCAGCACTTTCAATAGCATCTATAGTAGTAGGATCTTCTAAAATAGTATCTATTTCATTTTCAGAAAATCCTCTTTCTTCTAGCCAACGATAAACTATATCTAAATATATTTCTATTTTTTGACCCCAAGCTTCGTTTACTTTTTTCTTTTTTCTTTTCCTTTTAGGTAATCCTTTATGTTTAGTCCTAGCAAATTTTTCTAATTCTTCTACGGACATTTTATACATATTTTTGGAAGCTCCATATAAAAAGGATTTAGGTCTTTTACCTCTTTTAACTGCTAAAGCAATTCCAGCTGCTTGCTGTTGAGATTGACTTGTTGATGGCATTTTAAATAATAATTTTATTTAGAGTTTTTATATTTATTCAACCTCTAAAATTTCTTTTTTATCTTCATCCATTTCTACATCAAATGGATCTCCCCCATCCCATATTGTAATGCCATCTACTTCTGAAATATCCTCGATATCAAATAAATCTACTGACATTTTCTTTGAAGATATCCCTCTTTCTAATGTAGGGTCTTTCATTAAGTCAAAATCTTTTTTAACTTTTATAAGATCTTTTTCTTTTAATTTTAAATTAACTTCTAATTCTTTTATTTTATCTTTTGTAAGAATTAATTCATTTTTAGTAAATTTTTTAGAAGTTAATCCTTCTAACCTAATTTTTATTTCTTTATTATAAGGAGTTAAAAATTCATCAATTTCTTCTACAGTTCTTTTTTTAAGGATAATAAAATTTATAAGTTCTTCTTTAGCCTTATTAAAAATAAGTTCCTCTGATATCCAATTTCTTTCCCATTCTGTATTTTTCCATAAAAGCCTTTTAATTTGCCATTTATAATCATCCAAATATTGTTCAATAGAATCATAAACAAGAACTTGGTTATCTTTAATAAATACAGGATTTTCTGTAACTATAATAGAAAAAACCCTTTCAATATATAATTTTATTTCTTCCCATTCTTGATTATTATGTCCTATATAAATAATATCAATATTAACTTTTGTATTCGAATTATTTAAAATTTTAATTAAACCTTCATATCTATTAAATAAATAATCCAGTCTTTTTAAAACAACTGAATAATTTAAAACAGGAGGAAGTCCTTTTATTTCTAATCTTTTATCGATTATATTTATTTTTGAAGATAATATCCAAGCTTTATTAAGTTCTTTATGTTTTTTAATAGTTCCTTGAAAATCATGAAAATAAGGGGGAACTGAAGTTTTTTTTCCTATTAAATATTCTTGTATATCCGAAAGTTTTCTTGGAAGTATTGTTGATTTATATCCTACTGCAATACCTACAATAGTAGTTGTAAGGCCAAGAGGAATATCTACCCAAAAAGGATCATATGGGCCATCAGGTTGTCGAGTAGTTAAATTTTTATATTTTTTTAAAATATCAGAGGTTTCTTTAGATAATTTAATAGATGTATATCTTGCTGCAGCTGGATCTGGACAAACTTCTGTTCCAAAAAATCCATATCCTTCTAAAACTTGAATGCTCGATCCAAAAGGCCGAGCAAGTTTTGCAATAGCTTTAGATAAAGATTGATCCCCATGATGATATCCGTCTTCAATACTTTTTCCTACAACTGATAAAGTTTTCGTAAAACTAATAGGAGAATTCATTAAAATATATCTTTGAACAGGAGTTAAAGAATCATAAAAAGATGGAATCCCTCTAGCTTCTAATACATAAACTGAATAATCTCTAAATTTTGTATCAATAAATTTAGAAATTGGTAACTTAACAATTTTTTGTTTAATTTGAGACTTTTGTTTTTTTATCATTAGAATTCTTCTTCAAAGATATAATCTTCATCAATTAATTTATTATACATTTCCATTAATTCATCTACATCTTTAAATTCTTTATTTAAAATTAAATGAATTTTTTTTATATGATCTTTTTCATATTCATCGGGATTTTCTAATTCATCTTCCCAATGTTTTTTAAGTTTAGATAATATTTTTTTAATTGAATTACCTAAAACTACTACAGACATATCACCATAGTTTGGATTTAAAATATACATATTTTAAATATTAATTATTCAGTAATTACATAAGGATATCTAACACTATAAATTTGTTCATATCCACATTTTTGACATTTATGTGGAAATTGTGGAGGATTAGAGGTTAAAACAATTCCTGTAGGCCTCATCCATCCATTTTGACAAACAGGGCATTTTTCATCAACCTGTTTTACTTTAACTTCTCTAACTTCAGACATATTATTATTTATTTTAAATATTAACAAACTTTTACTGATGGTTTTTCCGTAGGAGTTTTTTCTGGAAGACCTTTCCAATTATCTCTAATCCAATATGCTATATTATTATATTTAGCATGAGAAGCGTATTCATGATTAACTTTTATATCTTTTGGAATTTTAAAAATATTTCTAAAATTTTCAGAAGATTTTTCTAATACATAAGCTTCATATTGTTGTAAAAGTCCCGGATTATCTCCTCTAGAATCTAATTTATTTTCTAATCCATTTATAATAAGGGATTTTACAATTCTTCGATCATTCCATCCGATATTTAAAATTTCACATACTTTTTCTGAAATAGATTCAATAAATTTTTTCTCTGTATTGTTTGATGGGGATTCGCATTCACAAGGGCCATCACAATTTTCCTCATTTTTTCCTGGTATTCGATAAATAGGGTTCATTTATATATTTGTTTTAAAGTTTCTCTTACTTTCATTAAGATTTTTCCTAATAAATTTTGACCTTCCCAATTTTTTTCATTTAAAATTCTATCATCATCCCATCGAATTTTTACTCCCCAAATTGGATCAAATGGGGAGCCTTCAACTAATACCTTATTTCCTGTTTTTATTAATTTATCATGAAGAATTTTATCTGAATTAAATTTTGCTAAAACGGCTCGATACATCATTTCCTCTCTAACATTACTCCATACTTTTTCATTATAATTTTTTACTTTTCTGCCAAGATCTTTAGCTATTTTTGGATCTGTTCCTAATTTAATAATTTCTTCAGCAGTTTCTTCATCTTTAAAATATTTAGCTTTTAAATACATAAATATTTGTTCAGAATTAGTAAAAATATTATCATCAAATTCAATAGAAAGATTTGATGGAATCCAATTACTAAGAAATGACCCCCAAAAATATATATGAGTATTTGTTGTTCTCATTAAAATAGTGAATTAACTTTTTCTTTTTTTATATTAATATCCTTAATATCCCATTCGGGAACTTCTATTTCTAAATTAGATTTTATCCATTTAGCTATAATTCGCCTATGACAAAATTCCCCCGATGGTTCCCAACAAAGTAAAACTTTATCTTTAAATTTATTATAAATTTCTTGAGGATCTAATTTAGATAAAGTTTCATTATAAAATCTTTTTTCATATTCTGCTTCATCTATTTTATTAGCTTTTTTCTCAAAAAAAGTAGATTTAGATGGAGCTAATTCCATATAAACCTCCCCTTTCCAATTAAGAGGCGGATATAAACAAATAGCTACCCCATCAGATCCTTTATAACTTTTAAAATTACTGGTTTTCATTCTTGAGGAGTATTAATTATTTTTTTATATTCTTCTACTATATTTTCAGGAGCTGGTAAAATATCTACTTTATCCCAAATATTTTGTAGTTCAAAAGAGGGATCATCTCGAAGTTCATTTCTTAAGTTATTTGCATCATCTATTGTAGGTTCTTTTTCAAATCCACAAAAATGTAAAATATCCAGTTCATCTCCTTTTTGTTCTGGATTAACAACTATTAAACCATAATTAATTGCAAATTCCATTTTATTTAATTTTAAATTTATAATATTTGTCCATAAATTTTAAGAATAAGGTTCTTTAGTAAAATTAAATCCTATATTTTTATGTTCAGCAAAAGCTGCTTCATTTCCTTTTACTACATCTTCAAAATAATAAATTTCAGCTAATGACATAGGATTATTTATATCCTCCAATGAATGTCCTTGTTTAGCCATAAGAATTTTAGATTTATTTACAGAAAGTTTATCAAATTTATAAGCTTTAAGTAATCGTCCTTTTCTTAAAAGAGCTTCATCTATATTTTTAGTAGATGTATTAAATGTAGCAACAATAGAAATATTTATACAATCTGATAATAATCCATCTGTTAAATTTAAAATATTTGAAACTGCTCCTGTTCTTCCGTCTGAACTTCTTTTTTGTATAGCAGATTCTGCATCTTCTATAATAAGTATAGAATTACTATTATCCATTAAAAAAGGAATAAAATCGGGATCAGTAATATTTTGAACCATATCAGGAGGAATAAAAATAATATCCCTTTTTAATTTAGAAGCTAAATAACGAATATATGTAGTTTTTCCAGTTCCTGGTTCTCCGTGAAGAATAACTAAACCCGTTTTCTTTTTATTATTTAATTTTAAAATAATATCTTTTGAAACTTCAGGAAATCCTTCATTATAATTATCATCTAAATTGATGTTTTTAATTTTTTTTAAAGAAAAATCTTTTTTCTCAAATCCGTGTGCATTTCTATAAACTACATATATTTTATTTTTATTTACAATAGGCCTTTTATAAGATTTAATAATACCCAAAAGAATATTTAATTCATTTTCTTTATTTAATAAATTTTTTTGTTCCCCAGGAAATATAATATAAGTTCCATTTCCATCATAATAAAGAAATATTTTTCCAAAATTACACCATATATTACCTAAATCTGACTTCTTATTATCATATCGATAAGTCGATATATAAGAATCTTCTGAAATATTTAATCCAGTAATAAATTTTTCAAAGAAATCTTTTTTTAAAACATCACTAGATAAAAAAATCCAATTAGGAATAATATTATTAATTTTAGTATATTTATAAACAAGATAAGCTAAAGCATATTCTGCTTCTAAAGCAGCTTCCGATACTTCATTAAAATTAAAATAATCATTTATTTTTGATTGTTTTAATAATTTTATCTTTGGATCAGAAAATTTTATTGATTTTATTTTTTTAAAATTAAAAGCTTTAACATCTTGTATTTTTTCTTCTTCATCTTCACTCCATAAGTAATTTTGATCGTTTGGCATACCTATAATTTTTTGAAATTCCCCTTCTGGTAGATTACTTATTATATCTAACATAAAATCGGGAACTTGAATTATTTTTGAGTTTGTATTATAAATTTTTTTAGGCTCCATTTTCTAGCCATTTTTTTCTTTTAAGAGAACTCTCACCAAATGCTATTTCTAAAAATTTATTAGCAGATCTATCTTCTATAATTTGAAATAATATTTTATTTTTCATTACCCATTCCCAATCTTCAATAGATAAAGATCCTAAACCTTTTAGATAATTTATATTGGAAAGTTTTTTAATTTTATTAAATTCTTCAAATTCTGATAAAGTATGAAAATATTTTCTCTCTTTACCATTATCACAAACTACTAAAGGGGTTACTAATTTAAATAATCTACCTTCCTTAATAACATTAGGAAACCATTTATGAAATAAATTAATAATAAGTGATGAAATGTGTTGACCATCTGGGTCCTCATCTGTAGCTATAACAATTTTTTCATAAAGAGGAGATTTATTACTTTCAGGATCAATACCTAAAATAGACATAATTTCCATAATTTCTTTATTATCGGTTAAATCACTAAGTCTTTTAGTATTCTTTATTTTTCCTTTTAAAGCATAAACTCCTTCAGATTCACTATCTCTAGCTTGACGTACAGATCCTGCTGCTGAAAGGCCTTCTGTAATATAAAGCATTCCTTTTTTACCTGATGAAGGACTATATTTTTCTGAAATTTTTCTTTTACTTTTTCTCTGAGCTTGTTTAATTTTTTTTATATTTTCTGAATATAATCTTTCTTCAATTTTTTCAAATATTTCTTTAGATATATCTGAATCTTTTAATTCTCTAATTAACTTATTTTTGAAATTATCAATCATAAGTTCTTCTATTTCCCTTTTATCTACTGCATATTTGGTTTTATTTGGATCAGCAAACCTCATGAGATTAGAAGGAACATCTAAAATAATAAGAGTTTCATAAAAGTGATGAGCAAGACTATAATCAAATTGTTCATTTAACCAATCGTTTATTATTTTTTGCTGAATACCAGTACATTGAGAACCATTTACAAAAGATAATGAACAAGAATTTTCATAAGAACTCCATAGGAACACATAGCCAAGTTTATTTTTTACCATAATATATTTCTCTGGCAAAAATGGTTTCGATATGCCTATATCTTCTAATGATCCATTACTAATAAATTTTGCTTTTATATTTAACCCCTTTAAAATAGAATCCTGATTTAAAAGAAATTGTTTAAATGATAAATAAGTTTTTATTAAATCTTTATCCCATTTTAATCCTCCGAAAACATCAGCAGAAGGAATAAATGAAACCTCGGTTCCTTTTATATCTTTAGATGTTTTAGCTCTAATTTCTTCTTTAACTACTTTAAAATTTTTCCAAGTAAAATGAACATAACTTGTAGAATTTACAGTAGTAACTGAAAAATTTTCAGAAAGAATATTACAAATTGAAGCACCTACTCCATTTGTTCCTAAAATATTTGAAGAAGAATCTATAAAATTACTTCCTGCGTGAAGTTCTTCAAAAGCAGTTCTGACTACATTCTTTTTTGTTTTTTGATGTTTAGTAGCTGCTTTATGAAATCCATCTCCTTCGTCCCTAATAGTTACATTATTTGTATCTAAATTAATATCAATGAATATATTTTTCATTTTACCCTTCATCCTCTTTGCTTCATCGATAGCATTTTCCAGAATTTCTATAATAAGATGCATAAATCCCGGAGACCAAGTTTTATCTTCAGCTATTAATTTATCATCTTTTATAATAGGTAATTTATCTATAAAAGGAGATATTTGCCCTAAATACATTGTTGGACGAAGTCTTACTGCTTCAAATATATCCAGAGCTACTATCTCTTTTTGATTTTTAGTTTCTATTTTTATTGCCATATAATTTATAGAAAAAGCAAAGATATAGTTTTAAAATTAATTAATGTCTTAACTTATACCTAATAGTTTTTTTAATTTTTCTTTTTGAATTAAATTTCGGATATTTATAACAGGAATATCATTATCTTTAGCTATTCGGCAAGCTTGGCCAGTTCCTCCTAATATATTTCCATCTTTATCTTGATCAGCACAACATATTATAAAATTTATAATAGGGTATTTATCTTCATATCCCATAACTTGATGGTAATTTCTAGCCATTAAACTTGTTCCCCCTCTATTTAAAGCCATAGGATTAGGATGGTATTTAAAAATAGAATTATAACTTTCTTTAGTTGGCAAAAAATAATCCATGCATTTTTCTTTACATTCATAATCAAATTGAAGTTTATTAAATCCTCTCCAAGGTATAAAAATTACACATTTTCCTTTAGATCCTGTTTGAAATGCAATATCAGAACCTTCTGCATTTCCAGAATAACATACATATCTAAATCTTAGAATATTTGAAATAGATTCTATAAATTCTTTTTCTTCATTAGTTATTGAACGAGAACCTATTCCAGCATAACTTTTAATCATAAAATTAATTTTTATTTTAAAAAATAAAAATACAACAAAAAATCCCTAGCCTTTTAAAAGACTAGGGATTTAATCTGTTAATAAACTGTTAAAGTTACGAAAGTTTATTACCAGATACCGGGAATAAGCGACTTCCGGATTTTACTTGGTATTGACCCTCTCCAAGATCAGACACCACCTCTACGGATGTTAATTCTCCTTTTGCAGTTTTGTAGTTATAAAGCTTTCCAACTTCAATAACTGCTTTTACATCAGAAATAGTTCCCATGTATTCTTCAGCTATTGACCAAAGAGCTTTATTGAAAGACAATGAACGAGCTGCATTGGTAATTTCCCTAGGACTGGACTTTTTTCCTTTTGGACTCAAACGTTCGTATTGACCTTTCATGGTCTTTTCCTGAATAACGTTAAAAGTAATCCAAAGATTTGATTCGTTATCCGCTTCCCTATTTGGGGTAAGGAGATTTTCAGGATTCAAAGCTGCAGTAATTTCTTTTACGTTTGGTTTACCATCTTCGAGCATGAATCGTTCTGGTTCCCTTAAAGCAAGAGCTTTGATAGCAAATTCGATGCGTTCATCCTGAGTTAAAACCCTCTTTTGCATGTCAATTATATGAGCAGCAATTTGGCGATACTGTTCGGCTGCTTCGGCTAATACTTGTAAAAGTTCGGCCTTATCTATATTGATATGGCGAAATTTTATCATAGTAGAAAGACCAGGCATAGCAATAACTAAACCGTTTGTACATACTTTACGGAAAAGTCCTAAATGCATGGTAGCAGGAGTATATCCATCATGGCTGTTATCCAAAAGGATATGAGGAGTAATATCATCCACATTTACTGGGAGAGCACCAAATTCTTCATTTGCTAACCTAATAATATGTCGACCATAAGCGTTATCCCCGTGTTGTTTAGCTGAAAAAACCTTCCAACCTATTTTTTCAAATGTGTCGATAAGATCTATCGTAGAAACAAACGTGTAACGATCACTACGATCTGGATGTGGACCTTCTGCAAAAGCTGCGGGTACAAATTGACGAAGTTCGTCTTTAGATTGAATTTTGTATCCTACTGAGGAAAGATTTTGATTTGACATAGTTTAAAAATTTTAAATTAATACTTAAATTTTATAAAGCAAATGTACAATCAATTTCCGTAGCTATAAAATTACTGAGGAACAAAATTCGTTAAAAAACGTTAAAATCTTATAATTATATCCTTACAGGGATATATTATATAATTATAACCCTACAGGGATATAAATATCTATATAATTATTATATTCCTTTACAGAAATATTTAATTCTTTTGATATTTTTTTAATTCTTATATTATTAAGAATTACACCAATAAATAAAAATAAAACTAATACCCCTAATAATATACCATAGGATATAGTAAAAACCCCTATAAAATTTTTACCAAGTTTTAATATAGAACCTATAAAACCTACAAAAAATAACCCAATTAAAGTATAAATAATGGATTTTTTAACAATTGAATCTTTTTTCTTTACAAATTGAGAAAAATACTTAAATGTTATTTCAGATATCCAGCTAGAAGGATATTTGTTATAAACTGATAAAAATAATTCTTTAGTCATATTATATAATGTTTAATTAATCTTCATTAAAAATTCTTCTTTTTTTAGCCAATAAATCTTCTGCATCAGAAATAGAAAAATTTCCTTTTTTCTTATTACTTTTTTTGATAGTTTCGGAAATTAACCAACAAATAGAATGACTTACGTTTAAATCTACCATTCTAAATATTAAATTATATTTTTCAGATTGTAATTTAGCTTCTTTTTCTTCTTCAGTTTCAGGAAATAAATCTACCTCTAAATCTCGAAGTTTAGAACCTAATTCAAACATTTGACATCTTACAGCAACTTCTTTTAAACTTTTTAACTTTTTCTTATCTTTTTTAGCTTCTTCAAGAAGTAATAACATTAATTTTTCCATTTTTAATTATTTAAGGTAATAATTCAATAAAACCTGGTAAACCTCCTCCACATTTTTCAGTAATCATTTTATATATGGTTCCATCTTTTTTTACCTTTAAAAATTTATCTACAAATATTCCATTTTCTTTAACTTTTATATAAAAATATACTGAAGGCTTTCCAAAATATTTTTCCATTAATTTATCTATTTCTGTAGGTTGTTCCATTATGATTCACTATAAATATTAAAAGGAATTCCATCCATTAATAAAGATGCATTAGATAAATCTTTCAATAATTTATCTAATTGTTTATGAGATAAGTTTTCTATTTTTATTTCCCATCTTTTAAAAAGCATCCATTCATTCTCAGTTCCTATTAGTTTAGGATATTTTTCCCATGAATCATAAAAATACATATAAAATTTAGGAAGAGGTTTAGAGGTAAATTTAATATTATATTCTATATAAGATAATAAATATTCTAAGCATTTTTTTCTAAAATCTATATTTAATTCATTATCCTCAACATAAATATATGTTTCTTGTATTTCTCCCTTGGGAACATAACCATCATCATAAAAATCGTCCCAAATATTAATAGGTATGAATTTTATATCTTTTTTCATAACAATTTTTAAGGTAATAGTTCGATTAACTTTGTAGCTAATTCCATGGTTTTAGTAACATCTAATTCACAATAAGTTTTTATTCTTTCTAATTGTCCATTCCAATAAGCTTCTTTTACTTTAGAACCAGAAAGATCTCCTTTTGAACTTTTCATACCTACAGCAGCACAAGCTAATTCAAATGGGGTAAAACTTTCTTGCATATTACCTTGACCCCAAACTTCTGGTAAATCAAATACTTCTATTTCCCAAGGTTTTTTACCATACGTACAAAGAATTTTAGGGGGTTGTATTCCATTAGCCATTAATCTTTTTGAAAGCCAAGGCATATCAAATCTTTTTATAGCATAACCGCATAAAGTAAAACCTAATTTTTCAACTTTAGCGAAAAGATCTGGTATTGAAGTTAAAAGTTTTTTTTCATCATCTCCATAAAGAGATTTAACTATAAATTCTCCTTTATTAAAAAATCCATAAGAAACACAAATGATTTTACAAAATTCTGGATAAAAATGAGCTTTTTCTTCCCACCATAAACCTTCCCCTTTCTTTTTAATAGCTCCATTTCTAATAAATTCTGCATCCCACTTTTCACATTGATGAGTGAATGCTTCTTCTAAAAGAGGATAATCTAATTTTAAATTCATTAAATTTTCTGTAACTGGAACCCATTCACAGTCAAAATAAAATAATTTTTCTTTACTTATCATATTATTTTTTTTATATAAAATTCAGTATCTTTAAATTCGCATTCTCCATTACAAGGAAAATTACATATTACATATTCTTTTTCACTTAATTTAAATGGTTGATATTGAGAACATATTTTATTTTTATATTCAATTGGTATTATTTTTTGTAATTTTTTCTTTTGTTTAAAATATTCTTTACTAAAGATAGTTTTCCAATTATCTTTATGAATCCATATAGGAAACGAAAAAAATAATAACAATAAAATTAGTCCTATAATTTCTAAAAATTTCAATTTTTTAAAGTATTTTTACTTCTGACAAATATTGATTACACATAGGAACTTTACCTATTGGTTTTCTATCTTTTTTAGTAAGTCTTCGTAATAAAGTTACTTTAGAAATAGGATCTAACCAATATCTTTTCGCTTCAAATATTTGGCCTTTTTTTAATCCTAATCTTTCATCAGATTTTAAAATCTCTACAATCATTAGTTAAATTTAGTTAAATTCAAATATATACAAAAAAAACTTCTAAAAATTAGAAGTTTTGTTAAATATAAGTTAAATTATCTGAACAGTTAAAATCCCTTGTCTAGGATATTTCGGATTTTCATAAATTATTTTTATTTTATCTTTGAGAGAATTATTTTTTAAAATATTTAAACACCCTTGAATACTAGATACAGCAGTATAAATAAAATCGTCTTGATTAATTTCAATTTTTCTTTTTCCGGGAAAATATTTAAAAGAATCTCCCATATCTCCTACTACATTTTCTAAGGATTTTTTTATTTTTTCTATTAATTTTTTATCTAATAGAGTCCCCCCTATATTCATGGATTCTTTAGGATCTTTTCCTCTTTCAAAATTTAATGATTCTTTTAAATTTTTTTCTCTAAGATCTATTTCATAATAAGTATCTCCAAAATAGGATCTTTCTTTTCTAATATCTTCTATTTCAAAATAGGGATGTTTTAAAAACCACTCACCTATTTCCATTTGTTTATTATCATTTAATTTTGTAAAAGATCTTATTCTTTTACCTTTAGAATTTAAATTAATATAACTAACTGATAACTCTGGAAAAGAATTAGAAAATTCTTGTTCTAGTTCTTTATATTTAAATTCTTGTCCTATTACCATAGATTTAATAGGATTTTTTTCTCTTTCAAAATTTAATGATTCTTTTATTTTTTTAGCTTTCATTAAAATATTTATGAATTTTTATATTTATTTAAATATAAAAATTCATTTTAACATCATTTTATATTCATTTAAATATAAAAATATTCTTTCCATTCTTTTAATGCTGATTCAGAAACAGATTTTACAACTTTATTTAAATTATTGCCATATAATCCTGCACAAGAAAAACATCCTATTTCTAATAATTTATAACCTAATTTTTCAGTTTTAACAATATCCATTGTCCAACATTTATCTGGATTATACATTTTAGCCCATTGTTTTGCTTTTTCCCATGCAATTAAATCTTCACATTCTTCTGCAACTGAATGAGAATGCATCAATACATAATCTTTTGTAGTATGACCATATTGCAATTTTTCAGGTCTTGACCAATCTCTATATAAACTTCCACTAATAGGTTCTCCATCAACAATTACAAATCTCCATTCTTTTAATAAAGGTATTTCAAATGAAATTAATACTTGCATATCTGGTTCAACATCATAAAATCCTGCAAGTTTAATATTATCTTCAAAAGAATCCCAATCACATATCATTCCTGTAAATTCTTTAGAATTTGAATCAGGCCTAATAAATATTTTCCCATGCTGATCTTTTTTTGAGAACTTTTGAAATAGATCAAAATATTCAAATATTTGTTCTTTTTTATTTATAAGATCTCCAAACGGTAACATCCAATAATTTTCATGCAAAAGATCTTTTTTAAATATCGAATAATATGAAGAACATTTTAATGCTTTATCATTTAAATATACCCCCGGTATCCATGAAATCTTTTTTAATTTATGTCCAAAGTTAAGAGAACCATAGAATACAACACAATCATTTTCATTAAATAATTTAGAAACTCTATTGACAAGATCATCATCAAAAGGGATATATTGTAAAGTTTTATAATTATATCCCATATCTTTTATAGCTTTTAATAAAGCTTCCTGATTATCATCGAATACATCTAGTTCAACAAGCCATTTAACTTCTGGTATATTCATTATGGTAAAATATCTTTTAATTTATCATATTTTTTTTCTTCATCGGGGATTTCATTTTCAGTTAAAGGCTTTACCATCCCAATAAATGTATTAATAGTTGTTTTCATTTTTTTAGCCCAATCAGCCCAATCTTGAATATCTCCATGAGACCACGATACTAATGTAGATTTTTTAAGTAAATCTATTCCGGACAATAAAATTTTCTTTTCTGTTATTTCCATTATTTTTCAGTTATTTATTTTAGAAAAGTATAGGTTTTTTCCACCCTGAACATCCCCCTCCATTGCTTACAAAAGCATAATAAACTTCTTTATTTAATTTATTAGCAAAATCCTGTGCCATAATTTCTATACGAGAAAAATCACCTATTTTAGGTTCTTTATCATAATGAAGAACTTCTTTATGAGAATAAGTCGATAAATTTCCTTTTACCGGAGTAGAATCAAGAGCAATTATTCCCTGAGTAAGATGTTTATGGGTAACATCATATTGAGTAGAAGATAATAATGAACCCGAATTACTATGCCAAGGTCCACATACTTTATCAATAGTTCCATCTTCTAATTCAAAAGAAATAAAAGATCCACAAAATCCATCTTGATTTTTTTTATCTTTATATGCTACATAAATATTATCCCCCTCATTAGGTTGAATAGCAATATACCAATCTTTATTAGATTGAGAAATCTTTTTATATTTTTTAGAGGATTGTTCAGATATTGCACTTTTCATCCCCTGCTGAATAGAAAATTCAATTTCTTTAGGTTTATCCCATCTAAAACCAGGATTTCCTTCTTCCTCCAATTCATAATTCCAGTCATCATCCCAATAATAATGAGCTAAACAATTAGGACAATCCCCAAATGAATAAATTTCAGTTTTAATTTCAGTTTGACAAAAAGGGCAAATAATAATTTCCATTATTTTAATTTTATAATACCTAATTCTTGTAATTCTAATATTTTCATTGAAAGAGTATCAAGCCATATACTTGGGAAATAAAATTTACTATTACCTGCTTCATCTAAAACATGAATAGATCCATTAGCATCCAAATTAACAAAGGATTCATTAATTATTCCAATATCGAATAAATTTCTATATCTAATAACATTGTTATTATCAATATATGTTCCATCATCATTTTGCAAAATATAAATAGATCTTTCATCAGATATCTTAAGTAATTTTCCAGATTTCATAACTTTTTAAAACTTCCTATTATCTAAATAGATAATTATTTTATTTGAATCATAATCATACTTTACTTCTATAACTAAATATTCTTTGTTTTTAAATTTAATAATTTCATTAGTTCTAGGAATCATTTTAGAACCTAAATCTGTAAAAAGCTCTTCATAACTATAACAAGTACTATCGCTTTTTAAAAAATATAATTTTTCTTCAAGACTTTGTAGATAAATATCTGTAGCCATATTATTTGATTTTAATTTAAACGTAAATATATAAGAAAAATTTATATTATTTATTTTAAACTTGTTAAAAGATTGTTAAAACTAATTTTTATCAAAATAAGGTCTAACGCTTTCTGGTAAAGCATTATATCCATGTTTTATAAGTATTTCATTATATTGTTCAAAAGTTATATTACCTTTTTGATATTTTTCTAAATCCTTATTTACAAGGGTTCCAAAATTTTTAAATTTTTGAATATTAACTATTAAAGCATATTTTAATAAAAGAGTTTTTGTTTCTTCAATAGTTAAATTATCAATAGTATCCTTATTATATTTTATTTTTAAATAATTTATAATTAGTTCTGCGGCTTTTTGTCTTCCTAATATATGTTCAGCTAAATAAGAAAAATATTTTGTTTGAGTATTTTGAGTATGATAGATTTTACAAATTTCATATTTTTGTCCTTTAGCATAGTCAAATATGCAAGTAGAAATATTTCTTAGATATTTTTTTCTCCAATATGATTTTGTAGGATCCATAATGAATTTAAATTGCGAAATTAATAAATCTGTGAAAGGTTGTAGTTCACAAGCATCGCAATGATCTGTTAATCCATCTATTTCAATTCCACAGTTTTTACAATATCTTTTCTTTCTTTCTTCTTTACATTTATCACATATTTTACGTCTTGGATTTTCTAACTTTGCTCCACATTCTTTACAGAATTTTGTTTTTTTAGCTTCTTCCTTAGCTGCTTTACATTTATTGCATAGTTTACAACGATTATTTTCTAATTTTGCTCCACATTCTTTACAGAATCTTTCTTTATTATTTTTCATATCTATTTTAAATTAAAGGTTTAAATAATCCTAGTTAAGTTATTTTGCCCGTTATAGGATAAGAAAAAAAGAAAGTTTTCTGTAATGATTAGATTACTCGTTAAAAGATAGTTAAAAAATATTAAGAAAAGTATTTGGAGAGTTTATATTAAAAAATAATTGTATATTTGGAATTTATATGGATAAAGATAAATAAGGTTTTAATATTACAACCATATGAAACATAAATGGAAATCCATTTCTACAACATTTGGAACAACAACTGAAACTACTAACCATAATATAATTACAGATATATCTATTTGTTATAATTGCAATAGTATTAGGATAAGGGGAAAATGTCATCATGAATATTATACTCAATATGTAGATAGGGGTAAAATTGCTAATTATACTTATGGATGTAAACCTTCAACTTTATCTTCATTTTCCAACGATGAATTAAAAGCTATTGAAATAGATGTTTCTCATGTTTTAAGAATATGTACTATGGAAGAAAAGCATAAGAAAAACAGAGAATCTATAATACGTAAAATAACTGGCCATAAACCTGAATAATTATAATATAATAAAAATAAAAGTCAAATTTTAATTTAAATAAAAATGGAAAAATCTAAAAATTTAGATTCACTATTGAATAAAATAGTTGAATTTAATCAGCCCGGAGGTCCCAATTTCAAAGGTTTTCTTTATAAGGGTAATATTTATGGTAAAGAAAATGAGATAAATTATTACATTAAAGTAATTGATAGTATTTATGGAGTTCAATTAATTAATGATAAGATCTCGTTAAAAGAAGGAGATGAAAAATTTATCAAAGTATCTCTTAAACCCAAATTAATGAGGGTTAGTTTAAAATCATGGCATTATAGATTAGTTAAATATGTTCTTGGAAACAATGCTCCTACTCCTAAAAATTTACAAAATGGTTGCCCCTATTTTTGGTTACTAATTTTTTCAATAATAATTTTACCATTTAAATTAATTGGAATAGGCATTTGGGAAACCATATTATTTATTCCAAAATTATATATCTATTTTATTGAACCCCTTGCATATTCGTGGATTAATAAACTCGACGATGAAGAAGCATATGATCATTATATGAATGAAAAAAAGGGGATCCCATTAACTACAAAATTATTTATTAATACTCGTTGTAAAAATGACTGGGATTTCAGTAAACAATTTATGGAATATTTTATATTAGAAAAATATAAAATAAAAAATCCAGATTCTGAAGAATTTAATAAAAAGAAGGAAGAACTAAACCAAAAATGGGAAGAATGGCGTAAAAAAATTGCTGAAGAAAGAAATGAGATTTATAAAAAGCAAGAAGAAATTAGAATGAAGCATCAAGCAAAACATATGGAATATTTACGAAAGAAAGCCATAAGGGATGCCAAATGGGATGCCAAATGGGAAAAAATAATGAAACCTATTAATGAGGGTTTATATAAATTATTTAACTCAATAGGGGATGTTTTCGAATCAATCCGCAATCAATTTAAAACTAACCCCCAAAATTGGAAAAATATTATAAAAAGAACTAAACAAAGTGTTGGTTTTTTTATTACTATAATATTACTTGCAGTAGCATATTTTATAGTTAATGCATTAGTTTTATTTATTACATTAGTTATTGATTTTCTTATTGCTCAATGGATATGGGTTGCTGGTACTGGTATTATTTGTATTTTTGCTGGTATTATTTGTATTTTTGCTGGTATTATTTATCTATTAGTCATATTTTTTACTGGATGGTTTCAAACGCTTATTGACAAATATAAAAGAGGCAAAAAAGTATGGTATATTGAACCATTCAAATTCATTATCATATATTTTATATTTTATCCATGTAAAGTAGTCGTATTAGCAATTGCATATGCTCTTTTATATACATTATGGATACCTATTAAATTCATATTTTATACTTTTATTTGGAAAGTAATTCTTATAAAATTATGTAAATTAATTGGTAAAGGATTTATTTCTTTATGGAATGGTATTGTAAGCAGCACAGGTATTTTTGGGGAGTATTTCGGTGCAAGTTATAGTGATTATTGTCCAGGTATCGAATGGGTTGATACTGAAAATGAAGAATAAATAAATTTAAAATTTTTAAACTATGTTAATATTTATCGGATCTGTTATAATAACTTCTATTATTTCCTTATGTTTTTTTAAAAGTAAATTTTGGGAAAATAGGTATTTAATATTATTAATTATAGCAGGAGTTTCATTTATTGCAACTCTTACTACTAATTATATTATTAGAGGTAAACTTTCAACTTATGCTAAAGTAGAATGGAAAAAAGATATTTATACCTTTTATTTAAGGGATACTTTATTCTTTAAACATATAGTGGATAGTATTGAAGTAAAAGGTAAAAATTCCTTTAACCAAATAGATAGTTCTTTGTTAAAATGTAAAATTAAACCTTATAAAAAAGCTATTATTAAAACCGATAGTTTAATTGGTTCCTGGGATTCTATTTTTCCTTTTGTAAAAAATTGGGATTATTATAATAATAACAGTGCTAAAATATTTCTATTTAATCAAAAAGATAGTTTACATTTAATTCCAAAACATTTTGTAATTTATACTTATAAAAAGGATACATCTTTTGGATATTTTGATAGCGATGATTCTCAAGGACATTTTAAAAATTATCTTAATAATAATGTTTATATTGTTCCTAGTGAAAATGATAGTATAGCTTATGAAATTTCAAAAGAATTAATTTATGACACCCGATTTAATAGTTGGCTAACAGGATTTAGTTTTCCTAGAATAAAATCTATTCGTATTTTTTATATTCCACCTAAAGAATATAAAACTATTCCAAAACAATTTTTACGTAAAATACCATTTTAACTATGGAAACTAATTTAATGAAAATTCTTTTTAAAAAAGAAATAAAACATTGGAAGCGTACTGGAAAAACATTTAAAAGATTTAATAATAATCTCAGTAAATATACATTTGGAATTATTGTTATTTGTATTGGAACAATTTTTCATTATATATTTGCATTAATGTCAACTTTGTATAATTCTTTATTGTTTATCATAGCAAATAAATATTTTAAAGAAAATTTGCAAAGGATGGTTTTAACTGTGGAGGGAATATAAAATGATAAAATCTATAAATTTTAGTTTTGATAGCGAAGAATTAGATAAGACTTTAATAAATATGTATTATTCCATTAAAGAATCTGCAAAAAATGTTGCATTATTACATGTAGATACAATTAAAACTAATAATGAACATCATTTTGGTCACTTCATTGAAGATATTAATTTATCTATTAATAAATTAAAAGAATTCTATCCAATTACAGATAAAAGAAGAGATTTTTTTATACCATTAAATAAAGAAGAATTAATTAAAGAAGCTAAAGATTTTTTTGAACAAGATTTATATTAAATAAAATGGGTTTTTTAGGAACCCATTTTATTTAATTTTTTATAAAGTTTATTTTCTACTAAAGTATTTCTTTTTTCCCCTTCTTTTATAACAAATTCTACTACTTTATCATATTCTAAACCCGATATATCAGTCATATATTGTAACATATATTCGGTAGATTTATTTTCTTTATCACACCATGCCCATGCATCTAATAGAATTTTCTTTTTTCCTATTATGGAGGTTAAATTAATTATAGTTGCCATTTTTATACTAATAAATAATCTGTTTGTATTTTTAAAGATTCCTTTTCTTTTTGTAATATAGTAAATGAGGGGGTTAATTGTTCTATGAGAGGATCTCTAAAAGAAGTAATTTTCCCAGTGATTTCCCCATTAATTTTGAAATATCCTTTTGCTCTCCATGGAGATATATGTGTTCTTCCTTGAGTAGCAGGTAAAGTTCTCCAATATACTGCATTATTAAATAAAGACTCTGGAACTCCTGGTACTGGAGCAACAAAAGTTAAATGAATATGATTACCTATTTCTGTAATAGGTTTTCCTGTTCCATTCAAATCATATCTCGCTTTAGATCCTCCAAAATAATCTGATAACATATTTACATATTCTTCTTCACTTAAATTAGGGGAAAGGTGTTTATATCTATTTAAATAATAATCTCTTTGTTCTTTAGGAATAATACCCCTCCATCCAATATTATTTAATTTTTGGTACTCTGGAGTTTCCTCAATATTTTTATCGGGATAAGCAATTTGTAAGGTAAGTACATCAAATATGTATTTAGAATATTGACTTGACAGATTAAAGTAGGATTGTTCTTCCATCATATCAGATTCCTTTTTTATAACAATAACTGGTTCATCTTGGAGTATATCTATCAATTTACTAAAATCGTTACTATATTCTTTTACAGCAATTTTATTAGTAGGATCTTTCCTATATAACCAATTAGCTCCAGTATCTTCTACTCGAATATTTACCTTTATACCGGGTTCATAATATTTTTTAATACATCTATTTAAGGTAAGTATTTGGTTTATAGCTAATACTTCTGCTATATCAATTCCAGTAATCGTAAAAGGTTTTCTCCCTCCCCATCCTGTAAGAAATGGGATGGGGATATTTAGTTTAATAGCTTTTCTTATTACATCTCGAATTATAACTTGAGATTCAGGATTTGGTATTGGGCCATATCTATTATCCTTAGTAGATATAATTAAAGTTGTAATAATATCTACTATTTCTTTTTGACAACATTCAGCCGTTTTATAAAATTCTTTATAAAACCATTGGCAAATAGTCGATCCGTATTCATCTTGATTAATAATTTTCATAATAAAAATTTTATAAATTTAATTCTTTTTCTTCTTCATCTATCATTTTACAAAAATATTGTACATCATGATAACCATTTTCATAAAAAGGAATTCCATATTTTTGTGTTAAATGATTTACAATTAATTCATAATCTTCTCCAGATGTAATTCCTGCAGAATTAGACCAATTGAGACCTTTATCATAATCCCATCTCCATCCTTTTAAAACTTTTCCAAATAATTCTTCATGAGTTTTATTAAAAGCATCATCATTTCCATCTCCATAATAAAATGATAAACTATGGACAGCATCTAAATGATCTACATATCCTATAATATTAGTATATCTTAATTTAGTGTAAAATCCATTTTTATTCTGTGTCATAGAATTTAGATAAAATAGGTACTCCAAATTTTACAAGTTCTTCTTTTTTCAATTCGATATTATTTAATAAATCTTCAGCATTTTTAAAAGAGCTATTAAATAAATTAGATAAATCAGTTCTTAATTGAAAATCCCATTTACCTATTCCTTTATTAATAGAATCATAGATAACTTGGGAATTTAATAAATCCTTATCTATATTAGATTCAAATTCCATAATATACGCTGAACAATCATTATTGAAACAACATATTTTGAATTTGAAATGTCTTTTTCTATCTCTAGCAATAAAATAAACATTATTATGATTACCTAAATTGACAGGGTGAACAATTAAGAGATTTCCTGTTGTTCTTGGTGTATTAGCAGATCCTTTTTTCTTGGCAATAGGATTGCCTTCTTTATCAAGTTCAACAACTGGACATCTTCGACATTCCATATAATTATCATCTTCTTCAAAAATATAAGCCGGAACATGTATAATAGGATGATCTATTACATCTTTAACCGTGTTATAATATAAACCCGATCTGAATTTTTTGATAGCTCCGGTTTTTGAATAACGTTGTACTTTTTTTCCAATGTTTTCTTTATAATATTCTATAGTTTCCATATATTTCCTATTTAAATTTAAATCCTATACCTATTTTTGAATCCTTATTAGATAAATCAAAAATATATACAAAAGAAAATCTTTTATAAATTAAAATAATACCTAATTCAATAGAAAATTCTCTTGTGTTTACATTATATGGGGTTGTATTATTATAACAAATATTTCCAATAGCTTTAATTTTTGATACTTTATCTTCTTGTAAAACATAAGTAATACCAGAAGATAATTTTATTAAAATATAATTTTCACTATTATAATCATCTTCATTTATTTTATTATATTTTCCTATATCAAAAGCTTCAAATATAGCAAAATTATTATTATTTTCTCTTGAATTATAAAATATGCCTGCCCCAATTTTATGGGGAGCTGAAGTAATACCTATAACTTGAGAATAACTATAAGATATAAAATTTACAATTATAATAAATAATAAAAATATTTTTTTCATATTAAATCCTTTTCTGAATATATGTTTCCATCAATTCCCTTAAATGTAAAAGTATCGCAATCTTCTTCAATAATAAAATCCTCAATTATACCTGATTTAGTTAATACAGATGCTACACTTCCTCCTTCAAATTTCTTTCCAGAAGGTTTTGTTTTAAAAAATTTCATGAATTCTTCAGTATGTTTTATATAAGATTCTGAATATCCTAATTCTCTTAATCCTTCACTTAAATTACTCATATATTTAATTTTAATGTTTTTCTAATTCTTTCATAAAAATTTTATGGTCTTTCATGGAATTATATGCTGATAACCATAAAGCTATTTCTTCTGGAGTCATTTTAATATCTTCGTCACCTTCAGCACTATCTGCAAAAAGATCGTGTTTAGAACAATATGCAGAAAAGAAAGCCTTCATTCTTTCATTAATTTCTTTTCTAAATTGTTTTATATGAAATTTTATAAGGGAGGAGGCTTCAATAAATTGCCATTCTGTCATTTCAACAAAAAATTCTTTCTTTTTATTTTTATACCAAGAATATGTTAATTTAGGATTATCTAAAACTTTTGATATACACTGGATCATAATTTTTCTTTCATAAACAGTAACATATTTAAATTTATATTCGTTTAATTGAACCTTTTCGAGATCCTTTAAAGTTAATCCATATTTATGAAGAAGAATATCTAATTTTTCTTTAGCAACTTGAGCTTCACCTTCAATCCCTCTTTCAGCTAATTCTTTTACTTTTTTAAGTTTTTCTATAATAAACTCTTCCATAGCTTTAATTTTATAAAGCAAATATACAAAACTTTCCTTAGTAAAAAAATATTTTTTTAAAAAATATATTGAAATTTATTAAAATATTATAAATAAATCAAATATAAACAAAAATAAGGGATAATTATTATAATTATCCCTTATTTTATATTAATTTTTATAATTTATTCCTCTTTTATCCATACATTTTCTACATCTAAAGATTGTTTTACTTTAATAATGTATCTCCATGGATCTGTAATTCCGGGGTGTTCAGTAATTTTACCATCTGTATGTTTTATACAAACAGTTCTTTTATTACTAAAAAAAAGTTTTGAAGAAGTTTTTGATTTAATATTAAATCCGGATTTTAAAAAATTATTCATAGTTTATTTGGGTTTTATTGGATTCCATGATTTTTCTATAGTATTTCCTATATTTGTTTTTCCTATTATAAAATCTTTAACTTGATTTATATTTTTATTAAAATATTTTTTAAATTCTAATAAACTATATCTCCAATCTGTATAAGACCATTTTAAATGTTCACTAAATAATAATTTTTTTATTTGATTTGAATTATATCCTTGCTCAAGTAAATATTTTATAATTTCAAGTATAGTTTCTTCTTCTATAGTTCCATCATTTATACATTCGGAATAAATTTCTTTTACTATCCAATCAATTCCAATTCCAATACCTGATATTGTAGCTTTTCCTCTTATAAAATTTTCTTTAAGAAGGCTTTCTTTAACTATTTTTTTCATTTTTTAAGATTTTTTTCATCTAAAGTCTTTAAAAACTCATCTCTTTTATCTTTATCTTGAAGAAAATAAATTTCTTCTATTTCACCATTTTGATAAATAAATTCTATTTTATAATTTTTTCCTTTTTCTTTAGGCCTATATTGTTTTATCAAATCTAAATTAATTCTTCTATCTCCATATTGAATAAACATAATATTTATATTTTTAGTTTACACAAAAAAAGCTGATAAGATAATCTTATCAGCTTATATATTTCCAAGAAAATAGTAAGGTGCGTTTTTGTGAGTTTTCTCTCATAATCACCAAATTAAAAAGGGAATTAGTACGTGACTAAGAACGCCTAAAAACCGAGAATAAATCGTCGACCTTTCGGAACCTTTAGAATTTTTATGTGATTATCGTAATTGAATTATTAAATTGATATTAATCTTAACAACGAAGTATCACCTATACTTACTATGGATTTTAAAAAATAAAGTGAGAAACTTGAATTGCGCGTTTTTTGGAGTTATCTCTCCGAAAATTTTTATTAAACTCAGATTTTCAAACTGTTCTAAGTAAAGGATTTATGTGTTCGTCCTCCCAGCCTTCTTAGATTCCTGGTCTTTTTGATAACTCTCATACCACTTGCAGTTCTCTGCATAAATAATCATATTTGTCTCAGGGAACCCCCTGCAGTTTTGCAAAAGCAAAAAATTTAAACGAAGTATCGCAATTTCTAACTACACTCGTAAATATTCAAAGAACTTAACATATTATTTATTAAAGGAATTTTTTATTCTATATGGATATAGCGTCAAAAAGTTTTTAGAAAATTCCATTTTGAGATAAATAATCTTTTAATGAATCATAATCCCTTTGCATACCAAATTCATTTTTCTCCCAATTTTCTAAAAGAACTTTTTTTAATTCTTTTTTAAAAAGATCCTCATCCCAATGATCTTCAACTATTTTTTTAATAACTTTAGATGCAGCATCAACTTCAGAATGAGCAACATCATCATAATCAACAAATACTTCCATATAAGGAAAATTCATTGTAAATCTTTTATCACATCCATCATGTCCTTCAATATTTACTTTAACTTTTTTATTTTTCATAATTAAATTTTTAAATTCTTTTTTATTTTCACAAATAGTATAATAATCATAAATTTCTTTACTTAATCCAAGATTTTCAAATTTATCTCTTTCATAAAAATAAGCATCATGCCAATCTTCAAGATTTCTTTTATGGATTTCTTTTACAATTTCACTTTCAGATCCTTCTAAAATAATTTCTGGATTAGAATTGGATTTTAATCTAACTAATATCATGTTTGTATTAATAAATATTTACTTTTTAAAATTAACATAGATCTATCTTTTTTCTTTAATAGAGCTATACCCCCTCTTATCATTTTTTGATAATTTTCAAATTTTAAGTGATAGAAATCAATAGGTAAATTTTCTTCCCATAATTTTTTTCCTTCATAACTTAAATCATTTTCATCAAATATTATAATTTCCTCTATCCTCATTTAGATTCATTTAAGATTTTAGTACGTTCATAATTTTCTCCTAATATTGGAATAATTTCTTTATACTTATCTAAAGAAATATATTCGGGATTCCAAATATGGTCCTCTTTATTTTCTCCTTTAATTATACGATATCCAATAATATCCCATACTTTACAATCAAAAATAAATTCTATTTCATATGCAATTTTATATTTTTTGTAAAGTTTATTTTTACAAATTTTACAAATATTTATAGTTATATTATATCCATTAGGAGAACCTTTTGAAAATCCGTTAACAAGTAAAGACATAGGATCTACATTATCTAAAATAGAATTACCTCCATAAGGTATTAACCAAGAAGCTCTATATAAACTAAACCAAAGTGGCATTTCTTCATTTTTTAAATCAAATAGAAATCTTATTTGTTCAGCTGCATGAAAATATATGTTTTTTTGATATGTTTCTCCGTGAGTTTTACAACATACACATTTTTCATCTCTTATATTATAATGTCCTCTTTTTATTTCATCATAATTTCTTACATGAATATTTGTCCATGAACTTCCTTCAGATGCAAATGTATTAAAAACAGATTTTTCTTTTTCATCCATTATGCCAAACCCTTTAGGTTTATTTATAAATTGAATGGATAGTTTATCAGCCATAAAAAGATATTTGAATGCATTATCTCTTTTATCTGTTAAAATTTTAGAAAAATCATCATATGGCTTTTTTCTATTATATTGTTCTGATGGTTGACATTTATCTAATAATTCTTGGTATCTTTTCCTTTGCTCTTCTCTTCTTTGCCATGTATCTAATATAGAAAATTTATCTACTGTACATAACCATTCAGGATCATATTTTTCTGTTTGCATTATTTCTTGCTTCCCAAATTTTACTAAAGCAGTAGTAGGCTCTATTGCATCAATTTGTTTAGTAATATTTTCTATATAAATTTTTTGCTCTTGATCATGATATTCAAAATATGAAGCATTATCAGATATATTTCCTTCTGGTAATGCAAGAGCATGAAGTTCATATGTAGTAATTTGATCGATATTTATATCATTAAGCATAGGAATTATTCGGGTTGCAAGAAAATACATATAGATTTTACTATATAATCCATATTTGTCATGGTCTATTACGTGTAATTCCAAGTTAGAATCTAAAAGTACCGGAACCTTAGATTGCATACGTATGTCATTAATATCATCTATAATTTTATATGGAAAATCTATATGATCATATCGATCTTCTGATCTTCTTGCAGCATTTCTTGAAGAATATTTATTACGAGGATTGTCAAAATTCATATTATCAGTAGCAATCCATGCAGAATTTTTATATTGATATATTATACAAAAATATGAGAAATCTATTATATCTTCTATTTTAAAAATAACAGATATTTGAAGTTCTTCGGTTTCATGGGAATTTACATAACGTAAGAATGTATTAATAGAATCTACAATATAAATATATTTATTGTATCTTATTGATACATTTTCTGGTATAACAGTATTTCCTTCTTTAAACGTATAAAATCTTACTAATTTTTTATTTAAAGCTAATTCTATTCTTGGAATAAATGTATAATCTACTTCTGATAAATTATCTTTTTCAAATAACCAAAATTTACTATAGGTTTCTTTAAACCACCTATCAACATAAGATATTTCTTTTACAATTATATCATTAGAATCAGAGATTAACCCAAGAGTAATAATATCTTCTTTAAGAGTATCAATAGATAAAGAAATATTATTAGGTAAACTTTGAATTACATCTTGAATTTGCATTAAAGCAACTTCTAATTTATCTTCAGTTAATGATTTATAAATATCCAATAATTCTTTAGTATATTTATAAATATGCATGATACCGGTTTTCTCAGATTCTTCTAAATGTTTTTTAACATCTAATCCTATAATATTTTGTAGATTAGAAAACACTAATTGTAATTTGTCCTTATCTATTTTGTACATACTTTTAAATTTTGGGTAAACATACAAAATATTTCCTAAGTAAAAAAATTTTTACCAAGTAATATGAACATGAGTTTGAACCCACAAACAAATTTTAACAATAATAGAGATTATTGTAATTCCTCCTATAATGCTAAGAAATATAACTGTATTAAATAACCATTTTGGCCAACTTATTGTTTTTATTTTTTTTATTGTTTCAGTTGTTTCCATTTTTTAAGAATTTAATGAATTATCTGATATTTCAGGTTTTAAATGAGGAAATAATCTATAAAAACGTTTCCATGCAGTTTTACGACATTTTTTAGGATAACGAATACTATTTGCATTACTCCCCTCGCTGCCTCGATTTATATAGGTTTTATTATCTTGTCTTTTTGGTTTAGCCATTGAATTCATTCTTTTATGTAATTCAATTTGTTTTTGCCTATAATATTCCCAATGATTGATCATTTCAATTTCATTTACCTCAGCTTTTTCATATAAAGAGATAATAATAGAAGCATTTTGAATATTTCTATACCATGTTTTTACTCCTCTCATCATAAAAACAATTTTTAAAGAATTAGATAATTCTTTTTTACTTTTAGCATGATCTTTTCGAATAAGTGACATTAATTTACTTTTATCTTTCTTATTTAAAGACTGTAATTGATTATCAACTTTTTCTACTAATTCTAATGAATCCCCACGAATAATTTTTCCATCAATAAGATGTAACATATTCTTTTAAATTTATAATTCAGATTCTAAATTTTTTATTTGAATATCTGCAGAGTTAACAAATTCTTCTTTCTTTTTATTAATAAATTGTATAGCTAATTTAATTAATTTTTTATATTGGTTTTTACATTCTTCTTCAGAATCAAAAATTTCTAAGGGAACCCCAGTAAATGATCTAAATCCTGTATTATCATAAATACCAAAAGCTTTACTAAATACAAGTTCCTCTTTTTTATTATATGGAACTAAAGCATTATCAGAATAATAAATTCTTTTAGATACTTTATCATTTGAAACTAAATTAATTTTAGTGGGAGGAACTTTCCTAATAGGTTTTTCTATACTATTGTTATTAAACCTTAAATCACAAACCCAAAGATCTTTATTTAAATAAGGACTATTAGAAGTTCTTATATCATTTGCATTTATTTTCATAATTCCTATTCTTTAAAATGAACAATAACTATAATCATATCAATTAATTCTTTTTCAATTATTTTTTTAATTTTATTCCAATCTCCACCAGCACGTCCTGCTCCAATTAAAGGCATACCTATTTTTTGATTAGGAAATCTAAAATTAATTTTTCTTAAACAAAGAGCAAAAGCTTCATAATCAAAATAAACCTGGCCTAATCCATATCCAAATTGAGTATAGCAATTTAAAATATGACAAACATAATTACCAGGAACCATAGCTTCTGTATAATTTCCAAGTTTTCGTATATCTCCCGGCAAAGTTTTATTATCTGCATCTACTGCAGAAGGAATTTCAGCAGCTATTTGTTTAGCTATTCCAGACCCCATACGACAAAAACAATTAGCTCCATGAATAATAACATCAAAATTTCCTTCTTTAGCTAATTTTATTAAATCTCCCGTTATTTCTGTTATCATATTAAATTTTTTTAATTTGTATCACAATATTTTTTATAACTTATAAAAGATGCTTTAGAAATTTGTATAAAATTTACAATAAAAATTGATTTTGCTTTTTTATCTTTAATTTTTAAATATTCTGCAGTTTTATAAAAATCAAAATGAGAATAAGGAAATTGAATAATTTTTGTATGCCTCATAGAATAATTATTATCCCCATCAACTTGAGCTTCAAAAAACCAATAAGTAGTATCCCCATTAGAAATAAATCCATTATCTTCATATCTATAATTAATAGGAATATTAGCAATAGAAGAATCTTTTTTTACCAATCTTATTAATTCTTTTTTAATAATATTCTTAGGTAATATAAATGGGCGAGTTTTTAAAATGATAATGGTAAATATACCAATTAATATAATAGATAAAAGGAGGGTTTTTTGTAAAGAAGTTAGATTATTTAAATTTTCTTTTTTATCTATAGATTTTCCATATTCACTTGCTTTCATATTTTTTATTCTTTTAAAAGAAGATTATATTTTTTTATAAATAATTTTTCAAATTCATTAGCATCACAAAAATTTACTTGCATAAATCCTTTTCCAGTTATAATACCTATTAATAAATATTTAGGATTTTTTATTCCTTTTAATGAATATTCATCAAAAATTCTTTCCTCAATTATACCATCATTTAATACTTTAATAAGATATTTACCATCATCTAACTTATTAATAAATTTAGCTGGAAGAATATAAAGATTTATTATTTCCATTATAATAATGAAAAATTTCCTGTTATTTTATCAATTTTTTCTGCAGCAGCAGGTCCTATAGCTACAGCAGTTATAGTTATTTCTCCCCCAAATTCCGTAAGTCCTTTATCTTCAATAATAGAACAAGGTAATCCTGCTTCTTTTGCTTTTTGATATGCATCTATCATTTGAATTAAAGTTTCTGCTCCCACTACAATTTTTTTAAACATCCCTAACATCCATTCTTTAATATCATTTCCTATTTCATTTTCGGGTAATTGTATAACAAAATTATTTTTAGGATTTTCTGATGGATTGAAATAATTAGGAGTCATATAGCTAAAAATAACAGCCATAGAAGCATGACTTCCTTGTGCTATCATTTTTCCTTTTCTCATGTTTAAATCTTTTCGGATAATAATTACTTGTTTGATATTTTTGTCCATATTATTTAAATTTATAATTTATAAACCATTTTACAACGTTTACATTTATATTCATTATAATTATCCGGGATTTTATTTATAGAATCTTCTTCAGTATGAATATTCCAAAAATTTATACTAAACCAACATATTATTGCATTTCTTATTTTTTTCCTCATTAGTTAATTTAATTATTTTAATTGTTTCTAATATTTCTTTTTCAAGATTCTTTTTAGAAATAAAATCTATTAATAAATGAATATCATATTTTATAATAAACCAATTTATAACTTGTTGCCATAAGGGAGCAGAAATATAATGTTTTTCAATTTCACCGGAATTATGTTTATACCAATTTCCTAATTTATTCATTTGAAATTGTCCATTGTTAAATCTAGCAATACAAGGTTCATTAAACCCTAAATTTTTAAGTTCTTCAGCAATTTTGCAAGATACAAATTGATCTTTAATTATAAATTCAAAAGGAACCACGTTTAATTTTATTTAAACAATATATCATAGCTATTTTTGATTTCACTCCAGCAATAAATCCTTTAGTTGGATATAAATAAGATTTTTGATTTATACATAAAGAATCAAAATATTCTTTAGCAGCTTCCTGGATTTCTTTTTCCATATTCATTTGATCTATTATTTGATCTGAATGGGATTCTGTATAATATTCATTAAGATCTATTGGAACTAATGGAATTCCTAATTTAGCTGCAATTTCTTTACAATCTTTTAACTTAACATTTAAATATGCTTCTCCTAAAGGTATTGGGTGATTCTTATGATGTAAATCTTTTGTTTCTACTGCAAAAATTAATGTCCGTAAAGCTTTTTCAGCATCTGATAAATCTTCATACTTTTTCATAGCTTTATTTTTAATAATTCCATATCTTTAAATATTAACTATTCTTCTATTTTTTCTAGAGCATTTTTAGGCAATTCAAAATAGGGGCTTGTCCAATTTTCTTCAGAGCAAGTTATACTTTCTTGTAATAAGAAATTACCTTGAATAATTAATGGGCATTCAAAAATTATCTCTCCCTTTTTATAATCTCTTTCTAACCAAGGACATTCAGATTCTAAAACATCCCTAATTAATCGCCATCTTATTGTTTTTAAAGTATCTACCATAGCCTTATATTTTTTAAAGAAGACTATTTGCTTTGGACCAAAATTACAAAATACTTCTCAAATAAAAAAATTATTTTGCATTTATTTTATTCTAAGCATTCTTTTACAAAGATCCATTTCTTCCGATCCCCCCATATTTTTTCCTATGTCATCAGAAAGTTTAATTGCAGGAATCCATATATTATTAACTTTTACAGCAGAAAGTTTCATAACAATATTCATCGCTTTTACTCCTACATCATTAGTTAAATGAGTTCCTATTCCAAATGAACTTTTAATCTTTCCTACGCAATATTCTTTAATTTCAATGGATTCATCAATAGTAAGAGCATTGCTAAATACTGATGTTTTACTCATAGGATCAATAGTTTTCTCTTTATAATGATTAACTGCTTTATCAGCAAATTCATATGGATCCCCACTATCTTGTCTCATTCCATCAAAAAGTTTAGCAGATTTAGTATCAAAAGTTCTTAGAAATACATCTGTTGTAAATGTATCGGGAAGAGCTATCCCCAAATCTCCATTATAAACATCTGACCAATTATTCATGGCTAAAGGATTAGCCATACGATAGCCATATAAAGCTCCATGAGCCATTATCCATTCATGGGCCATAGTACCAATTGCTTTAATTCCATATTTATAAGCTAAATAAACATTAGAGGTTCCAACAAAACAATGATTACCAGCTGTTTTAAATAAGGAAATAAGTCTATTTTGATTTTCAAATGAATATCTTCTTCTGGTTCCAAACTCTGAAAAATAGGCATTATGTTTTTCCATTTTTCTGAGTTTACATAAATCTTGAGTATTAAAAGCAGTAATATCTATTATTTGGTTAGTTTTTTTATAAAAAAGTTCTGAAACAATAGCTAAAATTGGAACTTCCCATAAAACCGTTCGATACCAATAACCTTCAATTTCTATGTGTAAATGATTTTCTTTATCTTGAGTTACAGATACTTCAGCTGGATTATATCGATATCCTTTAAGAAAATCTACATATGAAGGAGGTAAAAATCGGGTAGCAAAAAGAAAATAAATTTCGCTAGGATCAAGTTGTAAATTTTTCATTAGATTAATTTCTTCCTGAACAGCATTAGCAAATCCATATGGATAAACCGTTTTATTTCTATCAGTAAAGGAATATCTAACATAAAGTCGAGGAAATTTTTGCAGTATAGCATTCTGCATTGTAAATTTATATAAATCGCTATCTAATAATGATTTAATAATTGACATAATATTATTTTTTAAATAATTTACAAATATGGTAAATACCATCAACTATAATTCCAGCAATTGCTATGACAACAATAGCATAAAGTATTAATTTACCATCGGATTGGCTGTTTAAAAATTCAAATAAATTCATGATATTAAAATTAAAAATTTATTTATTGTAAACTTTATGTAATATTTTTTTCTTTTTAGATTGAAAAATAGATAAATTATCATTTAAAGATTCTATTTCTTTGTCCAATTCTATTACCTTTTTTAAAGATTCTACTTGTTCATTTGAGATCCTTTTTACCATCATATCTCCATAAGAATGAAGATAATGCATTTTTATTCTAGTTCCAATTTTTGCAGAAATTAATTTTTTCTTTAATGATTCACTAAAATTTATTTTAAGCATATCATCTAATGAATGATAATAATTTTTTTTAATTTCTGATTCATAATAGGGGCCATAAATAGGATAATCCTTTTCGGAACTATCGTACCACATAAAAAATTTTTGTTCTTCCATACTTAAAAAATTAAAGATCCTTTATCATCCCATTGACTATATAATTTTCCATTTTCCCTTAATATAACATATTTAAGGTTTTGAAGGGAAGATTTGTTCATACAGTTTTTATCTATAACTACAGACATACCCATAACTGAATAAACTATAGCTCCGAATGGCAATTCATATAGTGAGGTTCCTATTCCAGGAAGAGTATTATCTCCTATTATACAATGTTCTATCCTATTTATAAATTCATCATCACATTTATTAAATCTTACCCATTTAGAAGATTCAGAATTGTTGTTTTCTGCAAATAATTTTCTAAAGGTTATTTGATCTACTTTCAATTCTTTACATCTTTCTAATATTTCTATAGGAAATTTACTATGATAGATATTGGACATATTAATACTAAGACGAATATTAAATCCCATATCTTTTAGAAGATTTATTAATAATTCTAATTTAAAATGTAGTTTTTTAGGAGTTCCTATAATATCCATATTGTTTTTATCATCAAAAATATCTGCTACAGAAAGGCTGATAGTATTAACTCTTAATGAAAATCCAAGCAACTCTATATTTTCTCTAATTAATCCTAGATTTTCTGATAACAAAACTCCTGAAGTTTGTAATTCAACATTAGGAAATGGATAATCCATTTTTTTAAAAATATTAGCAAATTGAAGTAAAAATGGTTTATTTTGAAGAATTTCTCCATTAGACCCAGTTAATATGCATGTATTAACCCCATTCATTACAGCCCATTTTAATCTTTTTTCTATTTGAACATCATTTACTCTTTTTATATCGGGATTATCATGCATTAAACTTATGCAATATTTGCATTTATTTACGCATCCAATCGTAGGAACAACAATAGAAATAGTTTGAATATTCATATTTTTTGTTTTAATTTGTATATTTTGTCAGCTGCAAACATACCTATAAAAATAGAAAAAAGTATAAAAATTAATGAAAAAAAAGTAATATATGATAAAATAGGTAAAAAATTGAAAATCAATAAAATAATACTAATTATAGAAATAATTAAAAATATAGGAATACAGTAAATAATAATAGCAATAATATTAATATAGAATTTATATTTTTTATAATACATTTTTTATAATAGCTGTTAATTTTTGTTTATCTGAAATCATATAAATTTGATTCCAGTACTTAGGCATTTTCTTACTTAGAAGTTGCATTTGTTTATTGGATAAATATCCTTTATTTTTTAATTGCTTTGCAAATGAAGAAAGAATTTCAGCATCAACTCCTGTAAATCCTACTCCATTATGATCTGTAGTAGCTTCTATAAGTTTTTCATCTTCAGTTTGTTTTTCAAAGATTTTAAGTAAAGCATTTTGCATCCATTTAGGATCTTTTGATAATTTATCTTTTATAAATCTTTGAATTTGTATTTTTGTAATTTTGTCCATTTTTATTATTTTTAATTAGTACAAATATACAAAAATTCTTCTAAAGTAAAAAAATGTTTTATAACATTTATTTTTTCTTTAAAAGTTCATCTAATTTCTTTTTTAAAAGATCTGCTTCTAAATAATCTTCTTTTTGAAGAGCTTTTTCTATTTCTTTTTCTAAAGATATTTTATCATTAGAACATTCTTTACTTAAAAAATCTGGTTCAATATATTCTGACCATCCTTGCTCACAAAGTTCTAATGGAAGTTTTATTTGAACATTCTCTTGTCCAATAAATAATTTAGTTAAAAAATCGGCTTTTTTAGAAAGATATACACAAGCATTAGCAATTCCTAAAAAAATTATAGGATTCCCTACTAATGTATAATCTTTTAATCCAAATTCATCCATAAAAGGTTTTAATCTAGTAATAATATCTCCTTTTTTAAACTCAAAAATTGATTTTTCTTTAGTCATAATTAAATTTTTAATTTTTAATAAAATCTTTATAAATAATATTAACTTTAGTTTCTAAATTTTTTATAATATAATTATTAAAAGATTTATTTCTTGTTAAAATAACATTAGTTTTAAACCCTCTTTTTATTGAATCTAATGCAGTAAATTTAATTCTAAAATCTATATCTTCTAATCCTACTATATAAATATCTGATATATTTTTTTTCTTTAAAAAATTAGCTAAATTTGTTTCTTCAAATACTGAATAAGGATGATAATTTTTTCTAATCCCTCTTTTAAATATGTAAAAATCATTACGTATTAATGAAAAATCAATTCCTTCATGTAATCTTGATCCGGGAGTATCTTTTATGCAATGATCTGGTAAAAGATTTTCTAATAAAGGCATATTCTTTATTATTTTCCCTTTATATTGAGATTCAAATATATTCATGTTATATGGATGCCATTCTTTTGTAAAAATTACTAAATCAAATGAAGGAAAAAGATTATTTATAATAGGAATAATTTGATTACTTCCTTCTATTTGCATTGATCCCCCCTCACAAAAATCATATTGTAAATCAATAACTATTAAAGCTTTTTTCATAAAAATTAAATTTTTAACTTTATTCATTTTTAATAATTAAATTCCTAGATATATTAAAAGGATTATTCCTTTTAAATTCTGATTTTTTGTGACGTATTATTACAGGATTTCTAGTATCTATATCTGGACTATTTAAATATAAAAAAGTTTTTAAAATTTCATCAATCATTTTATATCCTTCTTTAGATGAACCCTCCCAGCTAGGTAAAATTTGATCTAAATCAGTATTTGTAATTCCTAATCCATCTGTAGCTTGACATTCGATACATTCTTTAAGTGCAATAGATCTTTTTTTATCAAGTTCTTTCTCTACTAACCATTCAGACATTTCATATACTTCAGTTTTCCATAAATTTTGTATCATTCCATAATCGCCAACATCTCCATGAAGTGTCCAAAATCCTAAAAGATATTCTGTATAATTATCTGTTGATAATATTAATCCATTATGCAATTTAGCAATATCATAAAGATAAATCATTCTCAAACGAGCCTTTAAATTTCCTTTTCTAAATTGAGATTTATTAGTATTAAAAGAATTTTCTTTATCTAAAGTATTCCATAAATTAATAAAATCTTTTTCTAAATTAATTTCTAAAAAATTTGTACAAAATTTTTCTCCTATAGATTTAGCTCTATCGATTTCTTCTTTCTTATTAGATTGAATAGGTATACTTCTTCCAATTAAAGGAATTTGTAACATATCACATACAGGTTTAGCTAATACAGCACATAAAGCACTATCAATACCTCCTGATATACCTAATATAAGGGATTTTATATCATTTTGGGTAATATAATTTGTAAGTTCTTTTCTAATCTGTTGAACTTCATAAGAATAATCATTCATTTTAATTATTTTTTATTGTTTGAAACATACAAAAGATTATTTTTCTCTATAAATTTTTTTATTTCTTCCGCCCCCGGAACTTCTTGAACATTTATTATTTTTAATAATTCCAAATTAAATTTAACTTTATCATAAAGATAAAGATAATAAACATTTTTTATTCCAGTCATAGAAAGATTTTTAAGACAATCATTACAAGGACTTATAGTAACATAAATATCTGCTCCATTTATGTTAACATCATTTTTTGCTGAAAATGCAATACAATTCATTTCAGCATGTATTTCATTATCTTTAGACCATAAATGATGTTCTTCCCTATCAAAATTTTTAGGGTTAAAATGTTCAGAACAATTAGGTAATCCCGGAGGGGTTCCATTATATCCAATAGATATAATTCTTTTATCCTTCACAATAACTGCACCAACATGGTGAGATACACAGGAACTTTTTTCTGCAATCAGAAAAGCGGTTTTCATAAATACATCATGCATTTCAGCCATTTTTTAAATTATTTAAGTTCTTGATCAAAAGATAATTTATTTAAATTAGGTTTAAATTCTTCAATATTAATTATTATGCCTAAATTGAAAGCTTCTAATATTAAACCATGGTTAGATACATAACCGGTATGATAAACATAAACATCTTTTAAATTTTCTCCTTTTTTCCAATCTTGAAGAACTTTTATCCATTCATTGTATTTAATAGGAAATTTTTTCATTTTTAAAAAGGTAAATCGTTTGTAATATTTTCATTTATAATATTCTCATTTAGTTCTGGAGCATACCATCCATTATCTTTTTTCCATTCTTCATAAGTACATTCTTCTAACATAATCCCTGATAAATGTTTTATTTCTAGATAAGTAGCTTTTCCAACTAATATGCTATTTCTAAATCTAAATGGTAATCCCCATAATCCTGCATCTCTCCAATATTCCATATTTTCTAGATCCAATCTCATAGCACAATGAATACCATTTAATTTAATAAATTCTGGTAAAGATTCTAAAAGTTTTAATCTTTTTTGATCTTTTTTAATTTTTTTCTTTAATAACTGGATATATTGATTTTTTCTCATTATAATAATTCTTTATTTAAAGGAGTTATTAAAGTTCCAAAATCTCTTAATTTAGTTAATCTAGAACAAAATTCTTTAATAGTCAAAATAGTTTTAGAATAATCTGTTTTTCCTATATTATGGGTTAAAACAGCTTTTCCAGAAGCCTCTAATGCAGCTTTAAATTTAGAATTTTTGTATAATTCGGTGTAAGCTTTATCTAAAAGATTCTGATATTCTTGTGAATTCCTTTTAATCGGATTTCCTTTCCAATATAAAGTTTGTGATTCTTGCCAATTCTTTTTAGCCCCTTTCTTTTTTGCAGCATATCCGACTAAAGAACAAACATATACTTGCATATCTTCTGATTTAAATTTTAAGGATTGTAAAAATCCCTCCATAGAATTACAAAGAATCCCTTCCATTTCAAAAGGATGTGGAGCAAAATTACTAAGTGAATTAGTTGGGTAAGTATTTCCCGAACCGATATCCATAATTATTCAGTTTTACGTTTCCATTTATAATTACTACAGGAATATTCTGGAAATTCATATACTTGAATCATACCCATATAATAACCTTTTTCTGTTTTTGAATGAGAAAAAGTAAATTCTTCTTTAAATGGCTCTTCATTTGCCATTTCTACTTGGCATTTAAATTCCCAATATTCATCTGTAGAGTTATCTTCAAGAATGATTATCATAGCAATAAACCAATCTTCTTTATATTGATAAGTATTACCAACTTTAATAAATTCCCATCCTTCGTTTCCTCTTGCCATGTTTAAAATTTTTAAATTAAATATTTTGCAAGGTTAGGAGCTCCCATATATGTAACATATTCTGCTATTGATTTATTTATAGATTCTTTTTCGATTAATGGATTTTCACTTCTTGAAGCTAAAAAATTTACAACATATTTCCATCTTGCTGCATATTCTTTATCTTCCCAATCTCCAGCAATATTATACATTTCATTTAATTCTTTCCATTTTTTTTCAATTTCACTATAAATTTTATTTATATAATTTAACCATTTTTCAGACCTGGTAATATCATAATCATTTCCAAAATCTTCCATTTTAGCATTATGAATTAATTTATGTCTAGAGTCAATTTCTTTTTCATAAAATTCTTCAGCGTTTTCTATCATTTTATCTGCCATTCTTCGACAATAAAGAAAATCATCAGTGGATTCTTTAATAACTAATACATCATTGGATATATCTAAACCAGTTTTTTTATCTATTATGATATACTTAATTCCCATAAATTTTTATGCTAATCTTTTATTTTTTATTAATTCTTTTAAAAATTCATTTAATTTTCCTCCAATAAGATTTAACCATTTATTATACAATTCAGTAAAATCTTCATCAGGATTTTTAGTTAAATAAGTATTAAAATCTGGATAATTTTCCCAATCAAAAACTCTTTCATCACATATAAAACATATAGCAGTAAGAGTATTATTTAAATCTGGTTCTCTAAAAATAGTATGAGGTATAGAATTATTAACCAGTTCAGCTTCTATTTGATTTAAAGTTCCATAAAAACACCCATCTGTATCAATAGAATCATTAGTAGTCCCCCCATTAAGTATAATCCAGGTTTTATGGTTAGTTACAAAATCTATAAATTCTTCAGTATTACCATATTTAAAAGCATATTCTAAAGCAGCATGACCAGCTTGTATAGCTTGTTGAATTGGTGAAATATTATATGGAACAAAAAAATATAATCGTTTTTTTAATTTATTCATATCGAAATTATTTTTTAATTATAATAGCTATATCTCCTTGATGATTAAAATTTGAATTTACTAAAGAACTTACTGGTCTAATTATTTTATCAACATATTGCCATCCCTGATTAAAATAATCTTGTAATTCTTTAATATGCATATTATTATTATTTTCAGCTACTATTATTATTTTATATTGTTCTCTCATAATTAAATATTTTTAAGTAAATAGTATATTTTCTAATTTATCCCACAATTCTTGATATCTTCCATCATAAAGATGTTCTTTCATGAAATTATGTTCTGATTGATATTTTTTAAACATAGAATTTCCTTTAGATTTAGCAAATATAGAATTAGCAATTCTATCACATAATTTAATGAAAGATGCATGTTTATATTTTCTTATTTCGATATAATATTTTTCATTTGCTTTTTCTTTTCTATTTCTACCTTTTTCATTTTTTAATACAAATGAATACTCTGCAAGATTTAAACCTATAATTTTTAATATATCATTGTAACTAACTAGATTTACATCCTCCAATAAATCATGAACCCAGCATCCATTAATAACTTCATCTCTTTCTTCTTCTGAAATTAAATAAATAAATTTTTTTCCTATTTCAGAAGTTTTTTCTAAATGATACTCATAAGGTAAATTCTTATCATACATTTGATTTATAGCAGTATGACATTTTATAGCAAAATCTTTCGGTGTAATATCTTTTTCTTTTAAAATATCTTCAATTTTTTTTATTATATAAGGACACCAATTTGGAATAGGTATTTTTCCTTCTTCATGCCATTCTACAGCTCCTTTAATTTTTTTACCAACTAATTTACAATTCCAATCCTCCATATGATCCCAGCCATCTGTGCTATAATAATTATCTGTAAACCAATTAGAACATTCTTTACAATTTTTAATTGGAACATATGCAATTATATCTGTATTCATAATTTTTAATTATAATTCAAATATAAACAAAAAAGTCGAAGTTTTAAAAACTTCGACTGTTAATTTTTGGTTAAATAAGTCTTATAATAATGTCACATTAACGGCATTTAATCCTTTTTTACCTTCTACGAGATCGAATTCTACTTCGTCATCTTCATTTAGAACTCCTTCATTTACACCAGAGATGTGAACAAAATATTCTTTTCCTGTTTCGTTTTCTTTAATGAAACCAAATCCTTTAGTTTCATTAAAAAATTTTACTTTTCCTTGTTTCATTTTGATTTTTATTAATTAATTTAATTATAATATTAAAGGTTAAATAAATTTAACCTTTAATATTCTTTTTATATATTTAAAATAATAAACTACTTAATGTTACTTATTACCCACGTTTCGAATAATGTTTCACTTGTTATACCTAATTATTCTCCATATAAGGCTTACAGCATTAAATGAGTAAGGGAAATTAGAAACCGTAACTATTAACTCTTAAGTACAATAGCTCTTCACATTAAGTAGTTATATTAAAAATAAAAAGGGAAAAATTTCCCTTTTTATTTAAATTTCAATACGTTTTATAGCATCGATAACTTCATTGATATTCATTTCCAATCTTGGGATCTTTTCATAAATATCAGCTGAATAACCGTATAGTCTGAAAACTTTAGATCCAGTTTTAGCCATTGTTGGAGCGTATCCTGTAATATTGATAAAGTATACGTAAGGAGTTCCATATTTAGCTTTGTAAGAATTATAAGTTGATTCAAAAGAGTCTGCACCCTGTTCATCAGTTATAATAATTACTCTATCATATCCACCCCCAACTTTTGCAAGTTCAGGTAAAATAGAAGCATAATAGGTTCCATGTCCATTTTCTCCAATATGGTGAGCAAAACTCTTTTTAAGAGTATTAATGGAATCATTTGGATTCCATCCCCTAATTGCTGAACAAGTAGATGCAAAATGATATACATCACCACCAGTACCTTTAGCAAATGTTGCTGCAATAAGTGCTGCTTTATCTACAGGACGAGCATTTATCCTTATTTTATCTGAAATAGGAATACCTGAATTATATCCTCCTTCCATAGATCCTGATGTGTCAAAGACAACAGCAGTACGTCCTTCTGGAAGAAGATTTTTAAGATTAGGTATGGATTTTTCATATGCTTCCCCAAGAGCTGCAGTTATTTTTTGTAACTGACGACCAGCGAATTCAACAAGCATAACTTCCATAGCTAAATCAATTTGATGTGGCCATACAAGTGATTTTTTAATAAATTTTTCATCTACTAAAAGTTCACAAGCCTTGTTAAGAAGATCCACATCATTTGTATTAAGGATATTCCTTATGTTACGAAGAAGAGCAAGATAACCAATTTTCTTGGTTTCAATAAGTTCTTTGAAGTTTTCAGTTTTAGCTTCATTGAGTTCAACTTTAGCTTCTTCTTTTGTAATCTCTCCGGATTTAACCTTTTCCGAAACAACTTTTCCAGCTTCAGTATTTTTATCTTCAACAGTATTGAACTGTTTTAAAATACCGAGAACAAGAGCACGAAGTGCAGGAACTTGAACTTCTCCTTTTTCAGTTTTCATATATTCTTTTCCAACAAATTTAGTACCTTCAGTTGCCTTTAGATAAGCTTTTTCTGAAATAAATATGAAACCATTTTTAGAAGTTTCAGAAGGGTGAACTAAATTAACAATATCAACAAGACTTACCCCTCTATTTTTAAGTTGATATTTTGCAAGTTCATAAGTATCTGCATGTTCAATAGCATCCTTGAATCCCTTTTTTATAGAATTAGGAACTGTCCATTCATCTTCGGTTTTAATACCATTTTTTGCAAGATATGCTGAAAGAATTTCTGCCATATCATCAAGTCTCCATATAATACCTCCTCTTTCAGCTTTCTTATCCCTCTTTGAGAAGAATTTTTTAGCAAGTTGATCTCCTTGTAAATATGGAAGAAGTTCAACTGCACCGAAATGAGTTACTGACCTCTGACCAAAAATAGTACGAGCATAAATAAGGGCTTTAGCTGCAAAAGTTTTATCTTTTTTAGCTACTTTACCTAAAACTTCACGAAATCTAATTTCACGTTCACTTTCTTTTTCATAGAAGTTATTTCCCATACCAGTAGCAAGTATACCAATTAATTCTGCTTCTGGTCTTTGAGTATAACCTGAACCTCCCTGAAGAGTAGTTGTTGGCTGAACTTCTGAAATGGTTTTTGTTTTTACATTGTACTTAGACATTTTTACCTCCTTTTTACTATTAGTTTATACTAAAGAATTTATTTTTATATAATATTTTAAACGAATACTTTTTCTATTTTTGTTACTTGAATAGGTTTTAACCCATCAAATTTAATTTGATACTTCCACCAAGTTGGATATTTTCCTTTTATTTTTTCATCAATATCTTCTAACTTCCATGCATTTTTCCAAATAGGACTATTAGCAATGTCTTTTGATCTATCCTCTATAGGACTTAAAACAATTTCAGTAGTCATAGTGTTAATTTTAAAAATAAAAAGCCCAAGTGACTTGGTCTCTCGGGCTTTGCAAAATAAATAATTATTAATCGATAATATGCAAAATAGTTGAGAAACCTGAAAAGAGTATTTTTCATTGGACGAAGTAACTCTTTTCTTACTACAACAAATTTTTAAATTTTGTTTATTTTTATAGAGCAAATGTATTATAAAGTTCTATAAAAAGTACTTTATCTTCGTTAAAAATACGTTAATAAAATTGACTTAACAGCTAAAAATTATTTTATAGAAACCGTTTTAGGTTTCATTTCTTCTGCTTTTGGTATAGAAATATATAATAATCCATCTTCCATAGATACTTCTATTTTTTCTAAATCAAATTTATTAGAAATTTTCCATCCAAAATCAAAAGATCTTTTAGCTATTCCTTTATGAAGGATTTTACATTCTTTAGATTTTTCATTATCCTTTGTATAGGATACATGTAAAATATCTTTATCTTTTATTTCTATTTCAACATCTTCTTTTTTTAAGCCTACTGCTGCTATTTCCAAAATTAGCTTATCATCTATTTCATAAATATCAACAGGGTATTTTAATTTGGCTTCTTCTAATGTATTAAAAAAAGAATCTGTATCAAAAAAATTTTTAAATAATAAGTCAAAACGATCCATAATTGTATACATACTTTTTCCTCCTAAAATAGATTATTTTTAAATTTTATTAAAATATATAAGCTGTTAAGTCAAATATATTTTATATTATATATATTAACTATCTTTTTCAGTAATTGAACTTAACGTATCTTTTATTTCTTTTATTTCTTGTTTAATATAATCTGCTTTTCTAAGCAAAGCTAATTGGGTTTCTTCCTGATGCTCATAAATTAATCCTTCTGCTAGATAAATATAATTTTCATATTCTTGCTCTAACTTTTTTAATTTATTTTTCATTAAGTTTTTTCTTTTTATAATAATTTATCCATCCAAGAACAGCAAAAGCTAAAAATTCTATAATAAACAACCAAAAAACAATTTGGGATATTATTAAACATAATTCTATATTAAATTTTTCCCCAATTATTTGTAATAATATTATAATTGGTAATAAACTTAGTATATAAATTAATTTAAAATTTTTCATATAACCAATTTTTTAGTTTATATATTTATTTTTATTAAAAGTTTTATTATTTACGAGGGATTTCTATTATTATAACTTCTTTTTCAGTAGATTTTATTATTTTTAAATAAATATCTTTATTTTCTCTAGTATTTTTTAAATCTTCTATAAATTTTAATAAAAAATCATAAGTTCTTTTTTCTATTTCATTCATTTAAATATTTATTTAAAGCTTCCCTAATAGTAGGACTCCATTTATCTTTTTCTATAAAAAAACTCATTTCCATATCACAGGGTCCGTTAATAGGAACTGTTTGAAATCCATCCCCAGTAATAGCAAAATTTCCATTATCATCATATAAAAGATTAGGAGCATGACCTAATTTAGTTAATTCATCAATAATAAATTCAAAAGATAAAAAATCTTTCCATTCTTTTATTTTTTTATAAATTTCCTTTTCTAATGAATCTATTTCTTCTGAACTCATAATGTATTTTTCAGATTTTTCGTCCCAAGAATTTTCATATTCTTTTAAGGATTTATCCCTTTTTTTAGATAAATCTTTAATTTCTATTTCTTTTTTATTTATCATAAATTTAACTTGTAAATTTTATTTAAATTATAGTGGTTATAAGGGGGATCGAACCCCTATCTAAGATTTTAGAGATCTCTATTCTGCCATTGAACTATATAACCAAATATAGGGTAAATTAATACCCTATAAAAATTTATTTTTTATAAAAATCCCCTTTTTCTTCTTTATAAGCTTTTAAATACTGATCTGCTAAAATTTGAGCCTCCTTCCAATTTTTTCTAGCTTTTTGAATAGCTTCTTCTTTTTCAGAAATTTTAACTTTCCATTGAGATTCAATTGCCCAATTAGAAGATATTATTTTAAATCCATAGTTTAAAAGAGAATTAATACTCTTTAAACTACCTTTTTTAAGTACTCTATTTATTTTATTACGAAATTTTTTACGGGAGTTTTGAGAAATTAAAGATTTAAGTAAATCTTTTTCTTCTATTTTAACATCCGATAATTCTTTCCAAGATAGTCTCCATCCTTTTTCTTTTGCTTTTTCTTGAATTATTTCAAGTGCTTTATTAAAATTTTCGACTAAATGTTCAATACTAATTGATTCAAAATTTTTTATTGTTGTTTCCATGATTATTATTATTATTTTAGTTATTTTTTATTAAATATTATTTTTAAATAAACTAAAATAAATTTATGGATCCCTGTTTTTTACCTAGTAATAATGTTTCATAATTTTAATTATTTGTTTCTAATTCAAATATTTGTTCAATCTCTTCATTTTTAACTCTTTTTGGATCAAAAGGATTTTCATATCCATATTTCATCATAATCCATATTTTATCTTCTTCAGATAAGTTATTCCACCATTTTATAATTTTTTCATTCATTTATGTACTTTTAATTTTGCTAATTTACTAATATTCTTTTAATGTTAATGGTAAATGTGAAAATAATTTACGAGATTTTTCTGAAGGTTCTATACAAACAGCAGTAATTTGGTTATCCATATCAGGTTCTTTAAACACAACATGAGATAAATTGAATTTAATAATTTTTTGAATTTGATGTTTGAGAGAATCCTCATTATCAACAGAAAGTAAAATTAAATAATTGGAAAGTTTGTTCCAATTTTGAGATATTTGAGGAAATTGATGTTGAAAATCAATAGCTGCATGAGCTGATTGAACTGCTTGAGCTCCCGGAGTAAGATCTCTACGAGTAATAACAATTAATTTAGAATGTACCTAAGTCATAAAAGATGTTTTTAATTATATATCCAAATTTTAAAAAAGTTTTATTGGTGCAAATTTAATTTTTTATTCTATAGAGTAAAGTTAAATATTGTTAAATTTATTTACCATTGTACTTTAAATGGCATTTTATTTATTATTTTTTGAACAATAGGAATAGATTTTAAAAATTCTATAAATTCTTCTTTAGTAACTATTTCTTTTATCCAAAATATAGAATGAGAACCAGGTCTTTTATCAAAACAACTTCCTATTATTTGTATAATTGAATAATTTTCAATATTATAAAATATTATATATCCATTTCTATAATTATCTGTTGGTAAATTTTCTGGGTCAAATGGTAAATCTTTAAATTCTATTTTAGAATAATTTATTTCTTCTTTAGAAAGCTCCCAAAATAAATGACCTGTAAAATTTAAATCAGTTCCAAAATAAAATATTTTTGTATTTAAATTTATCATTATTAAAAATTTAATTAAAAAAAATCGGGTTAAATTTTTAGTTTAACCCGATTACGAAAGCTAAGTAGTTAGTAGTTGAAATTAAATGAAGGCTAAATTTATTATTCTTTAGTTTTCTGTTTATTTTTTAACTCAAGATAATCATCATGAATTTTCTTAAGTCTAGTTTCTAAAGGAGTGCCTTTTACTGTTTCAAGTAATCCTTCAAATCCTCCGGATTTACTTGCAAATATATCAAAAATTCCTGAATTATTTCTCTGTTCTTTGATATTTTTTGCTAAAATTTCTGCAAGATTAACATCATTAGTAGAAGTTATAGCTTCAATAAGACCAGGAGTAATTGCTGCCATTTCTTCTTTAACTTCGTTAATATGAATAGCTGAACGTTCTTTTTCATAATTAAGTCTTAAATCTTCTGTAGCTTTTTCACGTGTTAATTCTGCTTGAGTTATCATATCAACAAGTTCTTGAATATCATTCTTAGCTTGCATTTTAGCATTTTCAAGATCCTTTTGATTTGTAAATTTAACAGTAGCAACTTTATTGAAGTTACCTTCCTGGATTAAATCAATTTCGGCTTTTTTATTGCTAGTTTTTACTGTTTCATCCAATTTCTTCCTAGAAATTTCTTCGGATGCTTGAGTATATTCAAGATCTTTATTCAATTTATTAATACGGAGGTTTTGTTCAACAATGTCGTGTTGATTTTGGATAAGCATTTCTGCAATATCTTCATCACCAATTTTTACAGATAAAACTTCTACATCGTAGATTTTCATTCCATTTTCAGTAAAAGATCTTCCAGTTCTTTTTCCTTCTTTAGATTCCCCAAGAATAATATCTCGAATAATATCGGTAGCATTATCATTAAAATCTTCAACTTCTTGTTTCTTTACTACATTACGTATAAGAGAACGCATATGTTGAGTTAATAATTTAACGTAATCCGAAACCTTAAACCAATTTTTATTATCCCCTTCAAAATCTACTTTATATGACATGAGGATATTTACAGAAATTAAATCCTTGGTTTCTACAGTTACTATATCTGAAACAACATTATGTTTTGTTTGCAGATAAGTAGTTTTCATTAACTTATTATCGGTTTTTGGTTTACCGGTAGATAATTCAAGAACTTCTAAAGTTTCATCATATTCAAGCATAATAACTTTAGGGCCTTCAATTACTTTTCTTTCCCCTGTTTTATTTACAACTTGAACTGCAAAATTAGGCCAAATATTCAAAAGTACTGCACCATCATATTTTGTATCTAATTTGATAGTACGAGGTTTTGTATATTCAGTTTTTCGTTCCATTTCATCATCCATATAACCAGCTATAGCAGAAGAATATAAAGTCTGTCTATTAGACATACTTCTTGCAGAAACCGTATCCATAGAATTTTCTTCCATGAAATCCATTGATCCCTTCATCTGTTTTAGCTTTTGGTTATATTCCATAGCTTCAACATTACCCGGATACCATAAAGCAATAGTTTTATCATTTAATACTCTACGAACAATTACTTCTTTTTTAGGATCGGGTAAAAGCATTTTAGGTCCTTTAACAAGAGATACATTTCCAGTAATTTTATTAAGAATATATCTACCTTCACCAGCAGGAACTGCTGTAGCATAATGAATAGTTTCAGAACCATATTTTATAATAGCATGTTCTGCACGGGGGAAATAAATTTTTTGTTCATTACCGGTAATAAAAAGTTCTTGGCCTGCTAAAAATTTAATTTTGTTATTTTTCTTTCCTTCGCCTTCTTCTCCTTCTTCATAATCAGCAATTACTTTAATATAAATGCCCATGTTTTCATTAAGTTCGATAGCACGGAAAATTTTCTGATTTTTATTCTCAATGAAAACTTCTGTTGGTTTTGGAAATACTACATCCGGACCTTTTACATAGCGTTTATCTCCATTTTGATCAAGCAAAATACAATATTCTAAACGTTCTAATGTAACAGCATCCCTTGTATATTTTCCTTTTTCTTGAAGAACTTCAATACCAGTTGGAGGCATATAAAAAGATACATCTGTACCTTTTATAATAAGTAGATTACCAGTTCTTATTTCTTTATCCTCAAAAAGATTTTGTTTTTTCTTTTCTGATGGATTTTCCCCTTCAACAGTTTTAATAACTGAATTTTTAAGATTTTCTTTAGCTTCTTTTTCGTTGTAAACTCGAATCAAAAGATATTCATTTGATTTCAATTGATGTCCATCGATTACTTCAGCTATTTGTCCAGGAAATAAAGCAAAAACTGTAGGACCTTGTACATTTACTTTACGCCCCATTGTTAATTCAATAGAACTCTGTTTTCCTTTAGTTGGATGTTTTAATCCATTCTCATCTTTTGATGGATTTGTTAAAACTAAATACTGACCTTCGTCAGCAGCAGGACAAACTCTAATAGCTTTATCCGATTGGGTAGGAGAAAAAACTCGTGAATCCTTTTCATAGATAACGGGTTTATCCGTATCCGCAAGAGACACTTTATGAGGTCCGGTTACAACCTCAACTTGACCAGTAGCTCCATCTTGGAGTAAAACATAGGTTCCTTGTGATAAAACAAGATCCCCACTTCTGCCTTCTGCCATGTTTTTTTATGTTTTAAGTTAATATTTAAATTATTTTATTATGTAAAAGCAAATGTAATTTAATTATAAAATGAATAAAATTAGAATTTGTTAAAATTTTGTTAAAAGTGTAATCACAAAAAAAGAGGGCAATGATAACAAAGCCCTCTATAAATCCGTCGATTTTAATTACTCATGATAGCAAATCTTAAAGACTGAGCAGCCTTAAACCCTAATATGGAATTTATATAGTACACAATTTTTTATTAAGGAAAAAAATTGAATCGCAAAAAAACCTCCTATTACAGCTATAGTTAGCAATCCTTCCGTGGTATTATACGGTACACAATCTTTTTAGTAATAAGGAAAAAAGATTAAAGCGTAAAACCTTACTATTTGAACTATAGCTAGTACTCCATACGTGGAGCTACGTGCTGTGGTCAAAAAAGGATTTGAACCTTAAAATTTAGTGCCGATTCACTCTTTGACCGTAGAAGAGGGGATTCGAGTACTACAAATCCCCCTTATCTTCCCTTTTCTTAAATGGTGCAACCCTAAAGAACTAAGAATAATCCTGAAGATTTTTTAAGTTGCCCCTCCTACAACTGAGGATTTATATTTTATTTCTTAAATTTTCAAATAAGATTTAAGGTTAAAAATCCTGCGAAGAACCTACCACTTAATTCAGTAGCCGAAAACCCATCGGTGGAATTATACCGTACACAGATCGTTATAGGACAAGTCTGGACGTAAAACCTGTTATTTAATTCATAACTGAACCCTCTATCGTTGAGGTAACGTGCATCCTAAATGTTATAAAATCCGAGAATCCGTGAAAGAGTATTATCTAGAAGCTAAAGCTTCTTTATACAGCCACTATAACTAAGTTTTGATTTTACTAACCCATTCTTAGCATTGAGCCGATCCCAGCATCTTAAAAGATCTGATAGACCGATATCTATTTTTAGATATTCGTGGAGAATTCACATTCCCGGTACTACCTTAGGGCCATTATCTCGAAGTATCCCTTATCTTACTACGGATTTTTAATAAGATTACAGAGAAAATAAGTAGGGCATTATCCATAATGCTCATTTTGGGTGGGCGTGCGAAGTAACCCTACTTTTACTACTGTAAAATTTTTAATAGGATTACAGAGAAAATTAAGAGAGATAACAGACGGATTTGAACCGTAAGGAAACTACCAAAAAGTTTTGCTAAACCATTTAGCGCGAAGTAACTCTCTTATTACTACTGTAATATTTTAAAATATTTTATTCAAAGAACTTAAAAAATTTATTTTAAATATTGGGGTAAAATTAATGATCAGTTAACCATTGAGTCCAATATTTTTCTATGGTATTCCTCAAGAAACTCTCTCCTTGGAGTAAACACTTTAACTATTTTCCGGTCTATTAAAGTTCCTTTATTATCCTACCAAACCATTACTCTTTCTTTTGATATTAAGTTGACTTATCTGGCCAACCAGTTTTTATATAAAGAACCTTGTATTATTATTTATAGTGCAAATATACATTAGGATTTTCCTAATTAAAAATTTTTCTTGTTAAATTTCTGTTAAATTGGAGATATTACTTGAGTCATTTTAAAATTACTAACATGAAGGATTTTTGCATATAAATTACCAAGTTCTTGTATATCTTCATCATCTTCTTCAAAAATCCATTCAATAGAATTTACTGAGTAATTTTTTACAAGATCTTTTAAAAATGCAAGAAGATATCTAGAAGATATTGTTTCAATATAATCTAAATTAATTTGGATATTCATTGGTAATTTCCATTCTTTATACTTTATTATTTTTTCTAAAGAAGCATAAAAAAATTTAGAATCTGGAGGAAAAGATCTACCTTCAATTTTGAGAATTCCTTTTTGAGGATTTAAATGAATAGTCGGGGTGTTGGGGTTCCCTTTAATTGTTTTCATTTTTTATTCAATTAATTATCTTTTGTACCCAAAGAGGGAGTCGAACCCTCACTCCGTTTAAGGAACTAGTTTTTGAAACTAGCGTGTCTTAACCATTCCACCATTTGGGCAAACATACTGTTTTATTAATTTTTTAAGAAAAGGTTTCAAAAAATATAAATAATTTTAATATATTTGTACTTCTTCATAATTAATTTTTTATTTCCTCCTAAAAACCTCTTATTAAGTTTTAATAAGAGGTTTTATTTTGTAGCCAGGATGGGAGTCGAACCCACACGGTCATTACTGGCCACGAGATTTTAAGTCTCGCATGTCTTTACCATTCCATCACCTGGCCAAGCATTTCTTTTGTTAAATATCCTTCTAAATTTACTGTATTATATGCAATCCCCCAATATTCTATTTTATCGGTTTCTTTAAATCCTATCCTTTTAAACATTGGAACTAATTTTTTATTTGCAAGGGCAACTTGAATAAGAGTTTTTTCGGGAAACATTTGAAAAAGATTTTTTACCATTTCTTTAAATTTACCATTTCCTCTATATTCTTTATAAATAATAGATCCTAGAAAAAGTAAAAGACCTGTAGGATATTTTTTACATGGATCAGAATAAAAATAATCTATTATTCCCCATTCCGTTTGAAAAGTTTTTCTAATGATCTCCACTTAAAGAAATTTTTATATTTTCATCACAATATTTAAAATCTGATCCTTCTATAAAATCTAAACCTCCAAAAATTATAATAAATTCATATAATTGAAATTCATGATATCCATCTATTATATTATGATTAATTTCAAATGGAGATAAAGATTCTAATTGAGATTTATATTCATTATAAAGTTTTAATCCTTCTTTATTTAACTTTACATAAATATAATTACTTAAATTAAAATTAGTTAAATTATTCATTTTTAAATAATATTAAAAATAACAATGTGAACTTCCCTCCATTAAATATTAGTTGCTGCATTCACTTCCCAATCAGCTTTTGAGTGTTATTTTTATATTTTTTATAGAAAATGGGTTAGATAATTCAGGTCTTTTCTAAGAAGCAGATCAACTGGTGTATGCATAACATCTTATGAAGAGTTACTTCCAACCACTCGCTCTTATCCTTTGGGTAGGATTGATTCTGCTTTTTGTCTTTCACACGACTTGTTATTTATCACAATTATCTCCAATTTAGTTCCCCCCTAACTCCTGCTACATTATATACAGTTGATTAAGCCATATACGTTTGATTTTAAATCATCACATGAGGATTGGTAGCTCTTATTGTTTTAACCCATTTAATATTAATATGCTAATTTAAATTTCATAACTTTTTTAGCTAATTGTCTAGGGGTTTTTAAAGGATATCTTAAAAACCAACGAGCTCCTTTAGGACCAAAATTTTCATTGGATTCGAAAAGAACTTCTTTAATATATCGATTTCGAGTATCAAATTGATAATCTCCAATAAGATCTACTAATGAAAATACTTCGCCATCTAATTTTTGGATCCTTACCTCATGAAGAATTTTTTTTATATCTTCTTTAATTTCTTTTTTTGTAAAAGGTTTTTGTCTCATAAAAATATTTATTTTTATTTGTGTATTTTTTGTAAATATACTGTATTTTAGGGAAAAATATTTTTTCAAATTGTTAATCTCTCGTTAATAATATTATGTAGATTTTAAATATATATAACAAAAAATATAAAAAATTTTATAAGATCATGAAAGAAAAATTTGTTCCTAATCATTTACACCTATTAATAAAGGGTCATTTTAATAGTCCCCCTATAACTGAAGATATTTTAAATTCTTTTTTTATTGACTTAATAAAAAAAGTTAAAATGAGGATATTAACTAATCCGGTTTCAATTCGTGTAGATGATGAACCAGGAAATGAAGGAATTACTGGAACAGTAACTTTATCTACTTCACATTCATCTATGCATATATGGGATAAAGAAATTCCTTCTATGTTTCAATTTGATTTATATAGTTGCTGTGAATTTACTCCTTTAGAAGTAATAGAAATATTAGATGATTATTTTAGTCTTAAAGATTACCATTATTGGTTTATTGACCGAAATGGGGATAAATTTAAAACTATTTTTGTATCTACCAGTTAAAAATAAGTACCCAATATGGGAGTCGAACCCATACGCTTTTTACAGCACTAGTCCCTCAAACTAGCATGTCTGCCATTCCATCAACTGGGCATATTTAATTTCTTGTACCCGAGGTGGGGGTCGAACCCACACAGTCATTACTGGCCACTAGCTTTTAAGACTAGCATGTCTACCAATTCCATCACTCGGGCAGAAAATAAAGCTCTCCAATCCACAATTTGCGCCATTGCTCATTCTTACCCTAGACCAGTCTTTCTTTTTACGGGAAACATGAGTTGTAGAGGATTTACTATTTTTCTGAGCTTTTTATTTTTAAAAGTGCCGCCGGTAGGAATCGAACCTACTAGGTTAGGTTTTACAGACCTTCCTTCTGCCCTGGAACGTCGGCAAATTAAGTAAAGAAAATTATTAAGAGGTTTTACATTGGGAGTTGAACCCAAAATGATCTTTCGATCACCAGTTTCTAGGACTAGTTGCTTTACCAATTTGCGATGTATCTCTTAAAGTTACTATTACTTGTACCCAAGGTGGGAGTCGAACCCACACACCATTTCTGATACTAGCTCCTAGGGCTAGCGTGTCTTTACCATTCCACCACTTGGGCATATATGAGATCTTTTATAAATCAAAATTTTTATCAGGAAATAATTTTTTTATTTTAACTAAAGCTTTATTATATCTTTTATTAAAATATTCTTTATCCCAATTTTGTAAAACAACATAATAATCTTCAAGAGTTATCAATTCATTATTAAAAAATATAGATCCTTTTAAAACATCTATTTCAAAATAATTTAATTTTTTTATTTTCTCTAAATAATTTTTTTCTGATATTATCATATTTTAAATAATAAAAATTTGTCGGGTGAACGGGAATCGAACCCACCAAAACCAGTTTCCAATACTGGCTCGCCTTTTACCTTGGTCACCACCCGGTTTGAATAGGTAGCCTCGTCCTATTCTATGACTTTATGATAAAATTATCAAAGGTTTTTTAGAGAATAGCCCGCAAAGGCGTCCTTCACCATAAACTTCGAAAGGCTTATATTCTTCCTCTTTTCCAATTTCTTGAAATCCAGAGATTCAATTCATCTTTTTTAATTTTTTTATTAATAATTCCATCTGTTATCCAGATAGTTCCGAATTGAGAATTTTTTTCTCCTTTTTGTAATAAAGAATTTTTTTCTCCTATATTTTTTTTAGCTTCTATAGTATGTTTTTTGTTTTTAAATCCTAAATGCGTAGCTATATTTTTCCAATTTTCTTTTTGTCTTTTAATAACGGAATTTCTATAATCAGAATTTTTCATACAATTTTTTCCAGCTTCTGAACAATGATTTTTATACCATTCTTTTCCTTTACCGTTATTACCTAATCCTCCTACCCCACCTTTTTTTAAATTATAACAACTAGGATCTTTTAATAAATTATCATTAATAATATTCTTTTCATAATTTAAAACTTCTTCATATGTATTAAATAAAATAATAATTTTTTTATTAAAATTATCTTTACCATATTTTTTTATAGCCAATTTAATAATTTTACCTGAACCCATATAATCATCTTCAAGAGAATCTGTTTTATGAATTCCATAATAAAATTTTCCATTCAATTTATTTTCAATACAATAAAAATAATTAAATTTTTTCATAGATATTTTATTCTATATATCTATGTTCGATACTTAAAAATGTTGTCCTTTCCGGATTCGAACCAGAATTAGATGATCCAGAGTCATCTGTGATAACCAATTACACTAAAGGACAATTTTAGTGGGAATAGAGGGATTCGAACCCCCAACATCCGAAGATCACGGATTTACAGTCCGCTAGGCAACCAACTGCCCAATGTTCCCTTTTTTATTAATTATTATTAGTATCTAAATCTATAACGTTTAATTCTTTATTAATTAAATCAATAACTTTTAAAAAATTTGAAATTGAATTAAAAATTAATTCAGATGTATGATCACTTTGTTTATAATAAAATGATAAATGATAAATAGAATCTTTATAAAGTTTTGAACATTCTTCATAAAAAAGAACTTCTTTTACTTGATTCAAATCTATTAATCTAATTGCTCCATTAGGATTTTTATGACTTATCCACATAATTTTTATTTTTAAAAACTGTCGGGGTGGCCGGACTCGAACCGACGATCTCTACATCCCAAATGTAGCGCCTTAGCCAACTGGGCTACACCCCGAATAGTTGCCCTACAAGGACTCGAACCTTGATTTCCAGATCCAAAGTCTGGCATAATAAGCCTTTATACGATAGGGCAATTTAATTTTGTAGCGGGTACGGGAGTCGAACCCGTGTCTCTGGGTTGAAAGCCCAGTGTATTAAGCTTACGCACCGCTTTACAAACCCGCCATTTATAATATTTTTAAATTTATTAAATCATTTTCATAAAGTACCTTTAAATTATTTAAAGAAGACCATTTTAAATCATCTAATTTAGTTTTATATCCTTTTATTTCAATATATAATTTTTGTTCTATTAAATAAAAATCTGGTATATAATATCTTTCTTGATTTTTATCATCTAAATATTTAAATCTTTTCGTATTTCTAATCCAATTTATTTTGTTTTCATCTAAATATTTAGCATATTTTAATTCCCAACTACTTTGTAAATATACTTTTCCTGCAAATAAACTTTCATACCAAGATTGTTTTCCTCGACCTGAATTTTCTCTATATCCTCCACATTTGCCTATAGTAGATTGACTCATTTTTTCTTTATAAGTAATATCTGAATATAGGCATTTTCTGCATAATTGTGTATGATCTTTATTTCTTTGAGAAACCTTATTACCACATTTTTTACAAAAATTTTTAGAAAGTTTATTTCTTACTTTTTCATTTATTTCTTTTCTTTTTTCTTTAGAACTAAACCCTCTAGCACATTTGGATGAACAGAATCTACCGGAACCATAGGTTCCTTCATGCTCATTTTCACAATTTTCACATTTCATAATAATATAAGAAAGTAGCGCATAGCAGAATCGAACTGCTCTTTAAAGAATGAAAATCTTTCGTCCTAACCGATAGACGAGGGCGCCATATTATAGTATCATTTATGATACTTTTTAATAAAATTCTTTAATTTTACTTATTAAAATATAGTTTAAGTATCATTTATGATGCTGAGCCTCTATGAGGAGTCGAACCCCGGTCTCCTGAGTACAAATCAGGCATAATAACCAACTATACGATAGAGGCAAAACTCTGGTTTCTTCTAAACCAGAAAACTTGAATCCCATTCTATTTTTAATGAATAGAAAAACATATAAGATAAACTGAGAAAATTTATTAGAGTATTTTCTTTCCAGTATGTTTACCAATTTCATCATCCCCCATTTTATAATTTTTTTAGTTGGGGGGGAAGGACTTGAACCTCCAAAACCTGGTTCCTAATTCGAAGTATCTCTTTATATTACTACAGTTTAATATTGGTGGGGGATTGTATCGTCGAGATACATATTCTAAATTTACTGTTTAGCGTTTTCGAAGTAACCCATTGCTTTACTATGGACAAGCCAAGAAACCCGCGGCGGGTATTTGGTTTAAACTTATCCCCCATATATTTTGGTTGAGAAATTTGACGTGAGTAGCTAATTAAACATCCAAAGTTCGAAGTAACTCATTGTCTTACTACAACCTAGAGACCATAATCAGAATCGAACTGATACTCGAAGTTTTGCAGACTTCTGCACTACCGTTATACTATATGGTCAAAAATCCAACATGTCAAAGATCCTTATTCTAAATTTTCTTATCTTTTATACAAATATTTAATAAGGATTTAGAATTTTTGTTAAAGTTTTATTAAATAAAAAGCCCTCCTGTTTAAGCAGGAGGGCTTTGATATTATTATGATTATTTCATACTTATATCAACCTTTCCTGCTTTTGTCCACATGGGAGTTGTTCCTCCTGTGTTTGGCATAAGGGTAGTGTTTGATAACAATATGAAGTCAAATTTTTCATAGTTTTAAAATTATTAAAAATTATTTAGTTATTATATATACTCATCAAAATTGAAAAAGTTTTGCTAGTTAATGCAAAAAGTTTCAACTCTTTCCAATTCTTCAATTTTTTCTTGTAATTTTATATGTAATGTTTCAGCTATTAAATCCGAATTTATTACACCTTTAGATTTTGCCAAATTTGTATAAGCTACTGCTAATTTTGCGCATCCTTCGATTTGTTCAGCATTAATACATGAATCTATAATACTGAAAACTTTAGTAATTGGAACAATATCTAAATTATTTTTCATTTTTTTAATTTATTATTTTATTTTCATTTAGTAAAAAATCTTCTAAAAATTTTTCAGAATTTTTTCCGTATTTTTCAAGATCGATATTATTAGATATTATAAATTTTAACCAATCCTGTTCTAAAAGATCTACTTTTTTTACTAAGCCATTTCTATATCTATCCATTAGCCATCTGGCAAAAGGCCAATTATTAAAAATTTCCAATACTAAAGTATTTCTTAAGTATTGAGGATTCTGCGGGATTGGAGAACCTGTTGAAGGAATACCAAATTCTTGAAAAAATACATGTTGACTCATTTTTTTCCTCCAAATAAATTTCCAAAAATATTATTAAAAGTACCATCTTTAAATATATCTCCGAAAACCCCCAAATCTTCTTCTTTACAACTATTTATAACTAAAAATTGAAAATCCGAATGTTTAGATTTTATCCAAGTTTCTAATTTTATTTTAGAATGTAAATCACTCATGCAATTTTTAACTTTAATCTCCTTATTAAACATGGTAGGAGTATTAAAAAAATGAATTTCATATTTTATTATAAAAGTTTTATCCATAATAAAATTAGCATTATCAATTCAAATTTATTTATTCTCGCAAATATACAATAAAAATACAAATATAAAAAATTTTAAATTAAAATTCTCTAATTTTTAAAACTAGAGAATTTTAATCTATTCTTTTTCTTTACTTTAGCTGAGCAAAACTATTTTTATTAGCTTCAGAAGGCATAAAAAAATCAAGAAGATCCCCATCTTTCATATAAAGAATTCCTTGATAAATAGATATAGAAGTTTCCATACTTACTTTAAGCATCATATTTCTTAATTGATTTTCATAATTTGATGATGTAGCAAATCTTCTTCCTGAGTAATTAACAAATCCTTTATCCTTAAGTAAAAAATCTATTTTCTTTTGGATAGTATCCCCTTTATTAGTAATTCGAATTAAATATTTATTTTTTAATAATTTTAAATATGGTTCAATAGATTCATTAGGATCTTTATATCTATTAGCAATAACCCCATTATCATAAGCTCCTACATTCCATACTGAATTAGTTGTAGCTGCTTTTCCAGCAGTTCCTAAATGAGATTCTATTATTCCTTGAGCTATTACAAATACCAAATCTATTTGGTATTCTTTACATGATAATACAAGTTGTTCTGATTTAATTTTTGACTTTGGAGATACTTTTTTAATATACCTTTCAACTTCAAAAATTAATTTATTATTTGTTTTTTTCTTTATGTTATCTATAAATATAAATTGCTTAATACTATCATTAATAACATCAATGTTATTAATATTATCTATATTTATAGACCCTATACTTTCTGAAGTTGAAATTGTTGTTCCAAAAAGCCCGATAATTCCAAATAGTAATAATATAAAAAAGCGTTTTGAAAGATGTTTAATTTTATTGAAGCTAATAAAGTCGAGCAAATTACTTTGAAATCTTGATGTAATCTCTTTTTCTAGAACTTGTTTCTTTAATTGTTTCATAATTATTTTTTTTAATTTTAACAAAAATTCACAATACGTATGACAATTTTACGTATTAAAATGAATTATTTTAGTTGATTAGAGCTTAGTCAGTAAATAGCAATAAATTATGACTTTCGCTGTCCTCCTCTATACGGGGAGGCATATTTTCTGGGGTTTCATTTGTTTCTTCTTCTGGCTCTTCAATTATATCAGGTATGTCATTTATATATCTGTCTAAACTGGTTAAATTTTGTTCAGGCTTTAATGATCTAATTAACATATATGGTTTATCTTTAATTTTTCCATCGATTAAGCCTTGGCTTTCAAATAGCTTTATTTCATCATCTTCAATAAGACGTACAATTTTTCTTTCCTCCTTACCTTCAATTAAAATATATCTACCTGTTGGTTTACCTTTAGAAAATTTAGTAATATCTTTTTTAAAAATCCCTCCTCTTCCTTTTACCCATTTTCTAAAATTATCAGAAGACATATTAGAAGGTAATAAAGTTATAGATTCTCCATTAATTATATTAACAATAACATTATCTATAGAATTGGGATATATTTCTTCTATTTTAAGATCTTTAATATTATAATTTAATTCTTCTTCAGTAATATTTTTAATTTTCTTCATTTTCGGATAATTTAAAATTAAATAAGATAAGTGTTATTTCTGCTTCTAGACTTTTAAAATTTTTAGAATCTAAAAGACTTTTAGCTTTATGTATCCAAGTTTCTTCTCTTATATCAAGTTCTTCATCTAATAAATATTCAGATACGCCTGCTATACCCTTTGATTTATAAATATTTAATACATCTTTTATTTTAGCTAATTTTTTCAAAGAATTATTTTAATTCCTTTTGTATTTTATCAAATCCTTTAATTTCTTTTATCATTTGTTCCGGATAAAATCTAAGAGCATCCCTTATTGATTTAGGGTCTTTTCCATAAAAACGACAATATTGAGAAATAAGTTCAGAAGAAAGATTTACTTTCTTTTCTTTTTCTTCTTTAGCTTTTTTTACCCCAGTAATAAACATCCAAAATGGGGTTTTAGCATATTTTTTTCTTAAAAATTGTTGCCAAAAATCAATAGTAGCTTCCATATTAATTTTTGTATTCTGTAACATATTTGCTTGAATAGGAAAATTAATAGCCATTCTTCTTTGAATCATAAAAAAATTTTTTCTTTTGTCCCCTTTTGTTGCATCCGCATAAATTGCAGGAGATTCAAACATAGCTTTAGTAAGTTCAAACAATTCCATTAGCTTTTTTATATTTTTTATATTTTTTAGGTATCCATTGTTCACCACACCAAGTACAAATATACTTATCTATTGAAAATACAATATAATCAGTTTTTTTACAATATGGGCATTTTCTTTTACTCATAATATGCTAATATAATTAAAAAGTTCATATTATAAAATTTTTTATTGTTAAATAAGAGTTAAAAAAGGGTCTTAGATTGTCTAAGACCCTTGATAATAAATAATTTATTATATATAGATAAAAGTATTTTATTTTTTATCTTCTTTTTTAGTAGTTTCTTCAATAGCAGGGAATAAATCATTAGATTTTACTCCAAGAAAATTAAATAATTTACTTATATCAAATCCTGTTCCTTTTGCAGCCTCTGCAAATTTAGAAAGTATTTCTACTGGGATAGAACCAAATTTACCAACGGAGGATCCCCCATTTCCTTGACCCCCAAAATCAATAACTTTGATTTCTTTAATATTAGAAAGATGAGCAGTAGAAGCAGCCATAACTCCTGCAAACTCTTTAATCATATTAGGTCCAAGAGTTTGTAATGCATTAAGTATTTCAAGGAATTTACCTGTTTGATCTAATTTAGCATAAGCTTCTGCTTTTTCTTTAATACCACTAGCTTCACCAGATAATCTAGCATAAATAGCTTTACCTTCTGCTTCCCCCATCTTAACTATTTTAGCAGCATCTCCATCAGCTTCTGCTACTTTTGTAAGACGTATACGTTCAGCTTCACCTTCTGCTTTTTTAATAGCAGCTTGTTTTTCCCCATCTGCTTCAAGAATTTTTGATTGTTGTGAACCTTCGGCATTTACAATTCGAGATTTCTTTTCAGCTTCAGCAGGAACTATTTTTTCAGCAAGAAATCTTTTTTCTTCTTTAGCAGCACGAGCTGTTTCTACTTTTGTTTGAGCAATTTCTTGTGCAGCTTCAGTATCAGCTTGAGCTTCAACAACCGATTTCGAAGCTTTAGCTTGTGCAAGAGGTCCAGCTTGTGCAGCTATTTCATTTTGAGTATTAACAAGAGCCACCATTTCTGCTTTCTTTACATCCCTTTGTTTATTGGATTCATAAATTTGCATTTCATTAGCATTAGCAGCTTCAATACCTTCTCTCTTAGCAACTGAAGTTTTTTGTAATGAATCCCTTTCAGATATAGCTGTACCAATTTCAGCATCTTTTTTAATTTGAGAAGCTCTACTACGACCTAAATTTTTGATATAATCAACACTATCTCGAATATCTTGAATATTTAAGAAATCGATATTTATACCCATTTTATTAAAATCATCATTAGCTTCTTCTAATACAGCTTTATTTAATTCTGATTTATCCCCAATAAGAGCTTCCATAGTCATTTTTCCTACTACTGCTCTTAAATGACCTTCCAAATTCTGAAGAATAATTTTATTTATTTCATCATCATCTCTTCCTAAAAATCTTTCAATTGCTACTCGAAGTAAATTAATTTCAGATGAAAATTTAACATTAGCTACTCCTTCTACTGTTGTCATAACTCCATCTTTATTTGGAGCATTTTCAACTCTTACAGGAAGCATACGATTAGATAAATTCATAAATTCAACTTCTTCTAAAATAGGGATTTTAAATACTCCACCACCGGCAACAACTCGATACCCTTTTTCTACAGAATTCCCCGTAGCATCTTTTATCATTCTTTTACGCCCATAAATAACTGCTGCCATATTAGGCGGAATTCTGATATAATTTTTGCTAATAAAAGCCATTAGAGAAGCAAATAATATAATTGCCCCTACAATAATACCTCCTACAATAAAAAGTCCATTCATAATTTTTGTTTTAAAATTTATAACTATGTTTAAAAATGTTTAATTTTCTTTACTAACTATTATAGTATTACCTACCCTACCAGTAATTTTTACTTTATCATGACGTTCAAGTTTTTTACTATTCATTTCTTGAGCCATAAATAATTGATCTCCCCCAGTAGAATCTATTTTTATCTGAGCTAACCCACTATTAGTAGTTTCTACAGTTACCATTGCAATTTTTCCAATAAAATTATCAGAATCTACATTACTATTTCCCTGAAATCCATATACAAATTTCATTAAATACCAAACTCCTAATCCTGTAACTACTCCTGATAATATACCTGTAATTACTTGTAAATGTAGAGAAGAATGGTTTAAATAAAGTATACCTCCTCCTATTCCAAAAGCTAGCATAAAAGAAAATATTACTCTTAAAGAGAATATTTTAGGACTATCAGCATGACCCGCATCTCCATGTCCTAAATCTATTTCATGATGAAAATCAAGATCATGATGAAATTCCCCAAAAATAAGTGAACTCAAAAGACCTAATGATCCTAATAAAAGAAATATTAAATATAAATTTCCCATTTTTTAAAATATTAATGATTATTGATTACCTTGCCAAGGAAAAGGATGTTTATACAGAGTTTTCTTAATATCTGTAGTAGTTATTTTTGCATCAGAAATTTCTTTGGAAGTTTCTTTATGAATTTCTTCTTTTGAAGAAATCGATGGTTTTCTAAGAAAAGAAGTTTCATAATTGGATTTAATTTCATCCATTTTATCTTTTTTAACTTCTGATACGACAACATAAAAAACATCTACTAATTGAAAAAATCCAGACCATATATATTTACTGGATTTATTTATTTCTGAAATTAAATTTTCTAGATATTTTTCAGGAGTCATACCTTTTCTGGAGGATTCTATTTGAAGTTCCGCACAAAGATTTTTTAAAGTTAATACTTTTTTTGTTTCCATAATATTTTGTTTATTTTTATTCATTTGACATGCTGTAATAATTATACAATTATTATTTATAGCAATTGATTGTAAATTAGTTGCTTTCTTTTTTAAATCATTATATAAATTAAACACCTATTATTTTTAAAATAGAGATTTATTTAAATTTATTCTATCCATTTCTCCAAATATAGAAGCTTCCTTACCCGATTTTTTATATGAAGGATCAATATATTTTGTTCCTTCTAATAGAGATACCATATTTACTGAATGGGGTCTAATATTAGATTTGTCTAACTCTTCTTTAATTTTTTTTGAAAATAATTTAACAATATCAGGAGGAAATAAATTTTTATCTAAAACAACTAATTTCATTTGTCTTTTTATTCTTTCCTCTATATTGAAAGAAGGTTTATGACCTGCAATTTTTTCAATTTGTTCAAATATAAGATCTTTTTTATTTAATAAATCTTGAGGCTTTTTAACACCTACTGTTTCTATTATTTTTTTATATTTAGAATCAGTTATTCGAACTTCTTTATCTTCCCCATTTTTATCCTTAACTAACCATGTATAAATTGCAGGAACATTATCCCCATCATCCCCACAAAATATTTTATTCATAGCTACTTCAACTCCATCTACTACTTCAACTTTTATTTTTGAATCATCTTCAATTTTTTTAAAATCTTCTTTATCAACATCAATCGATCTATCAAATATATCTCCAATGTCAGAATCATCAAGCCAATTAATAAAATTAGCAGGAACAAAAAGTTTTTTAGAAGAATTCTTTCCTTGGGTAAAAGGATTAAATACAGTACTAAAATAAATCTTACCATTAACTTCAAATGAATCAACTAATTGTTTTACATCTTTATCAGCTGATATTAAAATAACATGTTGATTTTGTTTATAAAGTAATTCATCTCTCCATAATGCCATTAAATCATCAGCTTCTGCTCCTTCAATACACGAAATAATAAATCCATTATTTTCCATTATTTTTGAAAAATCTGTCATAATTTCAAAAACTTTATCCCAATTTATATGAGCTGCTTTAGTTCTTTGACCTTTATATCCTTCATTTTCATCAATAGGAATATCTTTTCTCCATGATCTAGAATCCATAGCAAATAAAACCCTAGATGGATTTAATTGTCTAATTACTTGAGAAACATCTGTAGCAACTTTTCTCATTAATTGATCTAATTCAGATTTATTATCAAATGTATATTGTTTTGTTCCATAACCCCCAACTATAAATAAGGATCTAAAGAACATATTACTAATATCAAATACTGTGTTAATCATAATATTGGGATAAATATAAATATAAAATAAAATTAAAAATTTAATTTTTTTGTTAAAGAAACGTTAAAAAATTATCGAAGTAATGTAGCTGTAGCTAAAAAATGTTCTCCTTCAGTATCTTCTAATGGTTCATAATTTCCAGTAATACAAATAGCTTTTATTTCAGATCCCCACAAATCTTCATATGGAATTTGATCTATAATTTCTCCTATATCGGGTTTATAAAAAAATCTGGATGAAGATTTAACTAAATAAGTAATTTCTTTATAAACATTTAATCCTTCGATAGGGGTTTCTTCTGTGTTATCACTTTGAAAATTAGGGCTAATAGATCTAGGATTTTTAATAATTTCTTTTAACGTTTTTTCATTTAAAGAATAATATTCTTTTTTTCCTAATTTATTTCCTAATTTTACTAATTTTATATCAGATAATACTTTTCTGATATCCAAATCACTGGTTTTTTCGTATCTATAATATAATCCTTGAATAGTAAATTTTTCCATTTGTCAATTTATATTTTTATAAAAAAGTTTACCCTGATTTTAATCATTTATTAATCTTTATATTCATAAGGTTCTCTACTAATCAATACTTTTTTACCTTGACTCTCTAATTTATTTTTAATAACAAAAGCTAATTCAGTAAAAGTCTTAAAATTTCCATATTCATAAATTCCATGACATCCTGGATGAAAATCCCAAAAATTCCCTTCCATGATACATTTATTATTTAATATAACTGCTGCCATCTCGCATGAATCATCTACTTGAATAAGTATTTCTTCAAATAAACTTGATTTTTTATCAGTTATCTTAATTATATTTAGGTTAAAATCTAAAGAACCTAATTCTTTATATTCTTTATCAAAAGATCTAATATTTTCTTCTGACAAAAATTTATCTAAATTTTCATTAGATAAGGAAAAACTAATAGCTCCCTTTGACCATTTTCTATATTTTTTTAATATAGATTGATCCATATTTTTATAATAATGATTTAATATTTTTTTAGAAGCTAAAATCCTAAATTTTATCTCTTTACCTTGACGATTTATACTTAATTTAACTAAAGAAATAATTAAATCTTTAGGATAGATATTTCTGCTTAAATCTACAAAATCTTTTATAAGTATAAATTTACTTCCGCATTTTAAATTTAAAATATTCATATATTATTTTTACAAGATTTTTTAACTATTAATAATCTGTTGTAACCTGAAAACTAATGCTAATAAAGTTATTAAAGGATCAATTACAAAAGATTTTTTATATTGATAATCAGCTATTTCAATAAGAACCCCCGGTAATTTATCTAATTTAGCTGGAACAATATTTTTTAAGTAATCTGGAAAATCATTACCAAATGCCATAAAAGCTGCATCTATTTGAGAACTATATTGATTAATTATAAATTTATAATTATCATGAGGTTTTGTTGGAGGTTGAAGACATAAATGAAATAAATCTCTAAAATCAGAACTGGTTGCAATATTTTCTAAAGTTAAAGATTTTTCCCCCCGAATATAAAGAGATTGAATTGTATTCATAATAGCTCTCATATCGGGAAAATCATTTTTAATAAAGATTTTAATTATATCTTCAGTATAAGCTATTCCTGCAGCTTTAAGAATTGCAGCAATTCTTTTTTGGTATTCAGCTAATAAATAAATTTCTTCTTCTTTATTAATAGGATCATATGGAATTTTTTCAAATCTAGATTTTTGTATAGGTTCGGGGATTTTTTGAATAATATTACAGGAAGCTATAAATCTAGTAGTTACAGCAAATTTTTCCATAAATGCTTTAAAAGCATTAAAAAATTCAGAAGTTGCTCCATCAAGTTCATCTAATATAACACATTTAAGTTTTTCTTTACCCCCATCAAGTGACATTGATGAACAAAAATTAGCTATTTTTTCTCTTACTGTATCAATACCTCTCTCTTCAGAAGCATTAATATAAAGATAAGGATGATCTTTTGCTATAATAAATAAAGAAGATGTTTTGCCAGTTCCTGGAGAGCCATAAAGAAGAAGATTTTGTATAAGGCCTTTTTCTAATTGTTTAATAACTCTTGGGGGAGCAATAAGTTGTTCTAATTTTTGAGGACGAAATTTTTCTGTAAATAATTGATTTTCTATACTCATTCTGCTGAATCATTAAAAATTTCCAAAGCTAAATTTGCTGCCATTACAATTCTTTCTTCATGATTAAATGCAAAATCATATTCCATTAAATCCAATAATTCTACCCATTTAATCTCTTCTATTTCAGAATTTTTAAAATTTAAAACTTCTAAAGGTAAAGATTTTTCTTCTAAAAAATCAAATATAACAATATAAGATAAAGCTACATTTTGTCTATTTTCAGAAGGATCTGTGTTTACAAAAAATGGTTGTTCATCATTATTGAATAATAATTTATCATTATAATTTGGTAAATATAAAGAAGTTTCTTCATAAAATTCTCTAATTAAAGCTTCATATCCAGTTTCATCCCAATCTAAATATCCACAAGGTAAACACCATTTTCCCGGGGAATCAGGCATATTTTTAGATCTTTTTTCAATAAGAGTATAAACTTTTTCTCCCCATTGAGCAAGTATTACCCCCACTATTGCAGCACTTCGACTTTCCCAAATAGTTTTATTACCTATTTTATGTTCAGCATTAGGTTTATTTTTAAATATAGGTTTTTTTATCATTTTAAAATTAAATTAATTTTTTATTCTATTGTTTTATACTTTATAATTTATAATAGGTTTTACGAATATCTAATAATAAATTTAATGCAAATTCCCTATCCACTTCTTTAGGTAAAGAAGAATTATTAAATGCTTCATCTAAATTAGAAATAAGTTCTTCAGCTTCTTTTAAAAGATTATTATATTCATATTCTCCCCTTCTAATTTTCATTAAATGTTCAATTTCTTTAGGGGATCTTCTAACTCTTAATTCTCCTTTAGCCATTTCATGAGCCATTAAAAGAAGTCTATAAGTATGCATCATATTTTTAGAATCATAGTTTTTACCATGTTCCTTATTCATTTTAAATCTATTTTCATTTCGATTTTTTAACCAATCTTGATATTCTTGATATTTTTTACAATGAGAAGAATATCCATCTTTATTAAAAACTAAAGTTGCACATGGTTTTAATCCTTTAGGTATAGAAGTTAATTGTATATCATTAGAGGTTTCTTCATCTGAAACTATTCCTGCAAATTTTCCAGTATTATAATACATCATATCATATAATGCATATGTATCTTTAGCATGATCTATTGCAGCTAAACCAAAATCAAATTGAGAAAATTTAGTTTTTCTAAACCAATTAAAACAATTAAAATAATGTTTATCGCTATAATTTACTAACCATTCTTTAAAAGATTTAGATCCCCCACTACGAAGAAGAACATAACAAAAATCTAAAACAGTTTTTCTTTGCATTTGAGATTCTTCCCAATTTATTTTTTTATTATATCCTCTTGCTTTTTGAATTTGATCTATTGCATAACCTGCAAAAGTCCATCGAACTCTTTTAGTTAAAAAATGTTCTTTTTGAGATGTAATTACTTCAAATTCTGGTTTAATAATTTTAATACAATCTTTAGGAGCTGCAATCATTTCCAAAATATTTGGATTATTACCTTGAAGTAATTGCATAAATCTACCTAACTCATAAAAAGTTATATCATTTTTCTCATCCGAAATTTGTTCAATCCATCCATATTTAAGAGCATGTTCTAAAGGTTGAATAAAAACTCCTCGAATATCAACATCGGATTCGGGTGTATTTGTTCCATATGCATGAGAACCCATAATAGTTTTCATAATTATAAGATCTTCATCATGGAGTTCTTCAATAGTAAAATTGGATTTATTATATTTCATTAAAAAAAATTATATTTGTCTAAATAATAGATCAAATATAATTTAAACTTTAAGGATACAATAAATAAATTTGTTAAATTTTAGTTAATATTTCTTTAACTTCATCATAAGAAGTAATCTTTCCTCTAAGAAAATTAGCAAAAAGATTTTCTTCAGGCATTTTTAACAATTTTAGTTCAGTATTCATATTTTTTTCCAACTTTTCTATCTCTTTAAAAGCTTTATTTTTAACTACTGTACGTTGAGATGAAAAATCATCAATAGGAGCACTTAACTCAAGTTTTTTAACAATTGCATCAGCTAAAAATTGAGGATTAAAATTTACTGATGGATCTAATTTTCCTGCTAACCCCATTTGGAGTACTTCTATTATAATATCTTTATTGCTTTTCATATAATTATTCTTTAAAGTTCCAGTATTTAATTTTTCCTGCATAAGTTATAGAATCCTTTGGGGATTCAAGAATTAATAAATTAGAAGAATTATCATCATAAGGTTTATCCTTTGAAATTTTACATTGATAAATCATTTCTAAATTATTATAAGAAATATACACAAAATAATCTTCAGATTTTAAAAATTTACCAATGAAAAGAACACAATTAAAACCTCCTTCATCTTTACATTGTATTGACCAAATGTTATTTTCTTTTTTAGGGGATTCAATAAATCTAAGAACTCTAGATTGAGTATTAAGGGAAGATATCATTCTATTATTTGAGATATAAAAAATAGCATCGGATTCAGAAACATATTTTTTATTCTTCAAATAATGGGTAACTGCTAAAGATTTAAAAGCTATTGAATCCAATTTTTCCTGAGAAAATAATTGGATACAAACTGCCAATGCTAATATTGAAGTTATTATCTTTTTCATCCTCTATAAGGTTTTCTATAAGGTTTAATATCTACGGAAATAAAGGAATTACAATCTTTATGAATATTTGAAGGGGTTTTCCCTATACGATTAAAAGAAATATCATATTGAGTTCCACATTCAAATCCTTCATCAATCTCCCATCCTATTTGAATAGTAATATCTACTCCAGATATTGTTTCTATTCTACTGGTAATTAATGAAGAACCCTTCAAATCATTTACATAGTTAATTAAAAGTTGGACGTCAGATGGGATATTCTTAGTATTATAAGGATACCCATAATCAGCAGCGTCAGAATAAATTTGTGTTCCTTTTTCTGCTATAGCTTCAAAAGCTCTTGCGTGTTCTTTAAATACTCCCATAATATAAAGTTTTAAACTATGGAATAAAAATACGAAAAAATCCATAGTTTATTTAATTTAAAACGTTAAAAAACGTTAAAATTACTTAAAATAAGTGTAAAATTTAGTATTATTTAAAGGGAGAATATGATATATCTTGTTCAGTATCAATAAAAATAAATTTAGGGATATAAATATTTAGATCTACTATTTTTATATAAATTGCTTCACAACTTATAATAGGGATAAATATAGCAGATTTTTCAAATTTATATCCTTTTCCATGTTGACAAAATTCTATAATTAAATCTTTTTTAGTATCTAAATCTATAACATTTTCAAAATATCCATTAGAATCATAAGTAATTCTAATATTTTTATTTTTAATTTTTAAAATAATATAAATTTTCTCCATTATTCTAATGTTAATCCTATCCCTGATATATTTTTAATTTCTAATTTTATTCCATTTTTTTCAAATAATCTTCTTAAATGGGTTACATAAACATCCATAGACCTCCCAGAAAAATAATCTGACTTTTGCCAAACTTTTTCCATAATAATTTCTCTCTTAATTACTTGTCCATAATTAGATCCAAGTATTTCTAAAATTCCTCCTTCTTTAGAAGAAAGTTTTTTTATTTCAATGTTATTATGGTATAATGTTCTTCGACTTGGATCATATTTACATGGACCAAATTCAATAATTTCAGTATTATGGGTAGTTAATTTTCTTAATTTACCAAAATGATTAATATAAATTTTTAAATTTTCAATAATAAGATTATGAAGTAAGATATAGGATTTATTTAAATCTTCACTACAGGAAAAGGGTAAATACATATCAGCTCCTGTAACATTTAAAAGTTCATTACCTTGTTCTTGAATTAAATTTCCAAATAATAAAACAGGAGTATAAGAATTTTTTCTTTTAATGAAATCTATTGCTTTTTTAGAAAAAGAATTAGGATGATGTAAGGCAAAACCTTCAAAAGAATCATTTTGTATACAATCAAAGAAAATTTTTTCCACTTTAACAGTAAAAATTTCGTGTTTGTTAGTAAGCTGTAATTTATTAAAAATCTCTATCACTTCAAACTCTGGGGTATATAAAGCTATTTTCATAAGTAAAAGTTAAGTGGTATTACAATATACAATATTATTCTAGTATTTAAAATTTAATTTTGTTAATAATGTGTTAAATTATTAACAAGTTGTAAACCATTAATTTTTACTTTCTGCTTCCATTTTAGCTTTTAATTTTTGAAGAACCTCTAAATCCCCAAATGTTACAACTTTCTTTTTTTCTATATTTTTTTGAATTTGTTCAACTTTTTCTTTTTCTTCTCTATCTAATAAAGGATTTTCTTTAAAATGATTAAATACTTCACTTCTTTTCATTTTATTTATTATCCAAACAATATTTTTATCTTCTCTTAAAAGACCATTTGTAACTAAGGATAAAAGATTTTCAATACAATTTAAACAAAGATAAGTAGTAGTTTCCTTACCGGTCCAAGCCATAATAGCTCCATGGGTTATATGTTTAATCATAGCTCTTTCCTCTCGAGGAATTTCTTCCCCTTTAACACTTTTAATTAGCTGACTCATAGAATCTTCCATAAAATCTTTAGATCCATGTATTCTTTGAAATACAGTACCAGCATCAATAAGATCTTGATTACAAACATTACACTTATGTTCCTTTTTATCCTCAAATTCTAAAACTTTTGTAGATTTATAAATAGGTAAATAAGCGTTAATCAAATGATTTACAAAATTTTTAGATTTTGGATCATCATACAATTTTTCAATAGGGGTTTTTTCGTCAGACATTTTAAATAAAATTTTGATTTATTTCTACAATTTTTATAAATATCATAAGAAATGGTTACAGAACTTAAATTTATTAGAAAAAAATACCAGGAAATAATTAAAGGTAAAATAAAAAATCTAAATAAATTTCTGTATTTACCATGTATCCATAAATAATAGGGAAAATAATTTTCGTTCCAAAGGTTATGAGTATATTTCATTTATTAAAGTAGTTGTAAATAATACAAAATAATAAAAATTTATCTAATTCTAGATTTAAATTTGAATTTTTTAGCTCTTGAATAACTAACCCATTGATTTGCTGATTCGGATACATTAAATATGTGAACCATATCTTCATTTTCTCTTATTTCCATTACTTTTATTAATTCCCCAACATGAGACTTATAAAGCCCCCCAACTTCTATTTTTAATTCTTCCGGCATTTTGTTAATTTTTAAATAATTAAAGATAAATTTCAAATTTTTTTCTCATAGATTTCATTATTTCTTTAGATACATTATGAGTATTTATTCCCCTGTGTCTATTTTCTACAATAACAGAATAAACTTTATATCCATATTCTTTAGCAAGTTTTCGATAAGGTCTCATATCTTTAGATTTTACTGAAACATTATCAATTACTATTAAAAAAATTTGCTTTTTCATAAATCTTTCACATTTTCTTTCACACCATTTATGAGCTTGAATAACACGAGATTCAGTCCAAATATAATTTCCTTCTCTATTTATTAAATAATCATCTGCTGAACAAATAGCTTTACTTAATAAAGAAGCTAATGAAGATTTACCCGATCCCGGTAATCCTCTTAATATAATTAAAGACTTCTCAGCCATATATTAAAAACATTTTAGAAATTTTTTAAGAATTTAATTTCAATTTTATGAGATTAAATCCATTTTTAGCTGTAGCAATATCATTTTTACTTAAATAAAAACATTTTATACACAATACAAAATATATTATTATAGAATAAAATTTAAGTAAAAATATTAATTTAGAAGAAGAATCAATAAGTATATAAAATCCTATTATAAAATATGCTAAAATACCTAATATAGGAGCTAAAGCTATTAAAATAAGTTTAAAAGGATTTTCATTTAATATAGTAATTTCAAAACTGTATTTTGAAATTTCATTTTTATTTACTTTTTTCAAAAAATACCATTTTTTTGAAACAATTTCATACTTTGAAAAAGTTATCCATAATAATATAAAATGGGATATTTCATGAAATAATAAAGCTGGGATTTCTAAATAAACTTTTATTATACTCAAAAAAACTATCCATTTTTTATCTCTGGAGTATTGAATAAATTCATAAAGCATTTTAATCTTTTTCATTTTAACCCCTTTAATCAGAAAGATGACATAAATGAACAGATGGATAAAATTCTGGATATTCTTCAGAATCTAATGGGAAAAATTTATCTGAAGTTGCACTTATATGTCTTCCATCTTCTGTTTCAGCAAAAATAAGACATACTAATTTAGGATTAGTCATTCCATTTGGGGTTAAAACCATATCTAATATTTTTACAGGAATAAATTCCCCCCTTATGGAATTATAAGATACTTTATCACCAATTCCCATTCGTATAAGAGAGCTTTTCATATTTAAAAACTTAAAAGAATTTCTCCATTAATAGAAAGGGAAAATCCTTGACTTTTACACCAATCAATTATTTGATTATTATTAGCATTAGAAAAAAAGCAATCAGCAAATTGTTCTCTAGTACCATCAAACATATCTCCATTCTCTACAAGGATTTTATCATCTTCTGATTCCATATTAAAATGTTTAATTTATTAATAGTACAAATATAAATCAAAAAAGGTCGAATTAAAAATAATTCGACCTTAATTTTGTTAAAAAAACGTTACTTTTTATTATTTATTTAATATTCATATAATTTCATTTTTTATAATTTTTTGTTGGGACCAATGTCCATGATTATTTTGAACATGATTTTTACGGACATATTTAGCACAGGATTGGCGAAACTCAGAATAATGAAATTCATTAGCAATTCTAATTACATAACCTTCTATAGTTTCAGGACTTAAACTTATTTTCTTATTAAGTTTTTCTATAATAGTCATATCCCATATTCCTTTATATAAAATAGGAACAAGAGAAATTTCTAAAAGTTCTGCCCAATTTTCAGTTTCTTCCCATGAAAGACAGACATTTCTTTCATCCCAAATAGAAAACATATAAAAATAAGATTTTAAAGGATTTCCTTTTTCCTTAGTATATTGAATAGCATGTTTAGCAAATAAATTTTCTCCACATACCCTCCAATTTTTAGGAATATTATATCCTTTTTGAGCCCATAAATTTTTTACCCAATTACGTGAAGGATGAGAACCACTATTTATAGATCGAGCATGTAAATAATCTGGATAAAGAGAAGTATTTTCCCCATCCATTTTTTCTGTTATAACTACAATTTTATTTTCAAAAATTTTTATATCATCCATCATTCTATCATCTCTGTTCATGCCAGGACTCCAAGGTAAATGATAAGTTCTGGGATATTTTATTTGGTTAGTAAATAAATGTAAAACTTCACTTAATATTTTTTGAACAGAAAGATCATTAAATAATTCACCCTTTAATCTTAACCCATTAGTTAATATTTCATTTCCCCATTTATCATATTCCACATCAGAATAAAGATGTTCAGGTAAAACTATTTCAGTAATACCTACTGCATTACGTATATCATTACAAGAAAGTAAAGTTTTTTCTGCTAAAATATGATGTTCTTCACATAAGGAAGCCCCATTATTTAAATAATACCCTCCATCAGAAAAAAGTCTTCTTTCTATAATATGATGTGCATCTTTGGCTTCTTTTTTACACATAACACAAGAATGATGGTCACGTTTAAAAACGTTATTTCTAAATTCATCACGTGTAAGAAGTTCTGGTTTCATTTTAATGTAGATACATCTATATTATTTAGTTTTTCAATAAATTTTTTAGGTTCATTTGTTTCATTAGATAATTTAGTAAATAATTTTTGAAAACCTACTAAATTTTCTTCGTTTTTCTCTTCATCATCTCCTTTAGCTATCTTATATAATGTTATAAAATCTTTAAAAAGATCTACTAATAAATTTTCATCATTTTCATTCATAATAATAATAAAATATTTATATTTTTATTTAAGAAGTTCATTTTGGAAAAAATCAAAAAGTTTTACTCTTAACTCACTTTTTACTCTTTCCCTATTAATTTGATCTGATATATCAGTAAAAACTGGATTTACAGAAGCTACCCCTCTGATCATTTTTAAAGTATTTATGATAAACTCAGAATCCTCTTCATTAATATCTTTTTCAAGAGTTACAACCAAACCTTTTATTTTGTTAGACATTTTTTATGTATTTAAAGTTTCTAATATTTTTAGTCCTTCTCTCCAATATCTTCCGCATTCCATTTCATGAGTAAAATGAATATATCCATCCCACGCATTCCAATCTTTTGGAATTTTTTCATCTTCAATTAATCCTAAGTAATATTTTGTTGGAAAATCAAATACCATTCCACATCCTCTTGCTCCACATAAAACTTTACAAAAACTTACTTTAAGAATTAATTTTTTATCTGATAACCATTTTACTATTTTTATCCTACCTCCTAAGTTATATCCAGCCAAAATAATTTCTTCTCCTGATAAAGTTTTAAAAATTTTATAAAGAGTATGATTTATTATAGAATAATCATTTACAATAATTTCCCCTTTTTCTTTTTGAATTTTTGTAATTGACATAATTCTAAAATTTAAGCAAATATAATAAAAAAATCCCGAATTAAAAACTCGGGATTAAAAATTTAAAAAATTTATTACCTGCATAAATCATCAGCAGTATGAGTTGCTGCCCATGAATAAGGTTTTCCAAATGCTTCAAACCCCATATTTTGAGCATATCCAATACCAGAAGCATAAAGAGCATTAGACATTTCTTCTTCTTTAGAATTATAATCAAGATGAACTTGAATTTTCTTTTTACATCCTTTAAGCATTTGAGCTACACTAATAGTTAGCTCTACTTCTTTCCAAAGTTTTGGATGAAGTGTAGATTTATCAAATTCACTATCATGTCCTCTTTTTGCTTTATTTCTAGGTTTAACATCTTTATCAAAAATAATAGCATTAATAACATGAGCTCCATGTCCAACATCATATTTATCAATATAATGCATAACAATAACTACAGCATATTTAACAAAACGAGGAAATTCTTGAGAATCACATCCTATGGTAATAGTTCCGTAAGGATTTTCATTTGCCCAGTTCTTAACATATTGATTAACATCTTCAATAACTGTTCCATTTTGTTTTTTAAAAATTATCTGTTCCATTTTTTCTTTTTAATATTAACAAAAAAAGGCTTATTTAAAGCCTTTCATAAATTTCGTTTATTTTAATTTTTTTCTTTCGAAATTTTTGATGAATTGCTTTTTTCTTTGATTCAAATGTTTTTGTCGCAAATCTACCATCATAAAATCCTTGTTCCTTAGCAGAATTTCGATTAATTTCAGAAGATATTTTATATAACACTTCTGTAGGTATTAATATTTTATTTAATTGATTCATTGTACGCAAAAATATGATAATTGTTTTAATTTTTATTTATTTACCTTAAAAAATTTTCCAAGAATTAATAAAACTCTATTTTTTTCAATAAATTATTCTTAGTTGTCCATCCTTCTTCTAATGGTATTTTAATTTTATTAGCTTTATCCCATTTACTTGGAGTTAATCTTGTCCATCTAACTATTTCTCTGGGAACTTCAGATATTTTATGACCTTTATTTTTTGCCCAAGCAATTTTAAATAAAACATAATTTATAGCTCTAAGTTCATATATTTTATAATTAAATCCATATTGTTTAAGTTTTTGAATAGCAAATTGTTCAGATTCATATTCTTCAATATATCTTTTTTTCCCATTATTTTTAAAATGTTCTAATACAATATGTCCTATTTCATGAAAACAAACACCTAAAGTATCTTCATCAATAGGAATAGGTATTTTTATTTTTCTTTTATCATAAGCAAATCCATAAGATCCATCTTTTATCCATTTAGTTATAACTATTTTATTTTTCTTTGCTTCTTTTAAAATAATGGATTTAAAATTTTTCATTAGTAATAAATTTATTCTTATAGATTTTATAGATTTTCATTAAATAGGGTTTTGCATAAATAAAAATTTAACAGAATTTTAACAACTTTAACAAAACTTTTATTTTCCCCCTCATACAATAAGTGACTAAAGAAAAAAGAAGAAGATCCTTAAATAGAAAGAAAATTCTTAAATAATTAACAAATCTTTAACCCCCACAAAAATTTATTTTACCCTTATCTATTGTATATTTGTTCCAAATTTATTTTATGAAAATAAAAGAAATACCGGAACATTATTGGAATATGAGGGTAGTTACTTATGTTTGTAATAATGAAAGATTGTTTTCTATAGCAGAAGTTCATTATGATAAAGGAATTCCTTCTTCTTATGGCAAAAAAGGCTCTGTATTATGTAATCATACTTCAATAAAAGGTCTTATTTGGTCAGTTAATAGAATAAAAGAATGTTTAAAAAAACCTGTTTTAGATTTAGATAATTGGCCTAAAGAATGGAAAGACAATACATTAGTAACTTTTAATTTTTATGATTCAGAACTTTCTAAAAAAATTACAGAAAAAGGAAAAGAAGAATTGCAAAAAATTAAAAATAAATTAGATATATGAAAAGAAATCTTTACTTTAAAGATGGAATTTTATTTGCTAATGGATATGAAAGAATTGTTCATGGAGGGAGAGGAGATTATGTTGAATTAATTAAAAAACAGATACAAGTTACTTTAGTATCCAATTTTAATCAAAAAATACCAAATGAACTTTCTAATGAATCTTTTTATTATTATTGGTTAAAACCTTTAGGAAGAGAAGAAAAAATATATTGGCAATGTAATTTAGTTAATTATGCTGATTATAAAAGAAATTTCTATTATATTAGCCCAAAAGTATTAATGTCTTTTAATGGAACAGAATTATTTTAATTATGGAATCTATTGATATTTTTATTATTAAACATAAAACATCTGATGTATATTTTGAAAATATGGGATGGAATGGTCCAAATTGGACTATGAATGAAAACAAAGCTAAAATCTATGTTAAACTTTCTAACGCTCGAAGAAGAATTACTTTACTTACTAATGGGAAGCCCCCTTATCCGAGTGTTATTGTAAAAATGACAGCAACTTTTGTAGAAATATTAGATGAAGTTGATAGAATAAAAAAAGCTAAAGAAACAAGAGTTCTTAAAGATCATCAGTATAAAATTTATTCTGCTAAGTGTAAAATGGAAAATGCTCAAAAAGAAATGGAAAGAGCTAAAAATGATTTAGATAATGCTAAGAAAGAATTAGGTATACAATAATATAAAATTTAAAAAATGCAAATAAAAACAATTAAGAAGACTATTATAAATAAACTTACAGAGTGGTTAAATTCCATTGATGATGAGTTTTTAAGAACAAAAGTTAAAAATAATTTATTATTGTCAGGGGGTTCTATAACTTCAATGTTTTTAAATCTAGATATAAATGACTATGATATTTATATAAAAGATATGGATGTTCTTTTAGAACTTACTAAATATTATACAAAAAATTTTGATGATAAAATTAAGATTTTAGATGGGAGATTGAAAGAAGAATATATTAATGAATTGGGGGAGGATGCTCATAGTGCTTATGAAATTGCTGTTAAAAATTTAAGTCATGATCAAATTAAATTATTTTTTATAGAAAAAAATGGAGGGATGTTAGTTGAAATAGAAAATAAAGATAAAAAATATCAACCTGCTTATTTTTCTCCTAATGCTATATCTTTAACAGATAATATTCAGATTGTTATTAGATTTCATGGAAATAATGAAGATATACATAAAACTTTTGATTTCATTCATGCTACTAATTATTTTACATTTGAAGAAGGTTTAGTAACAAATATTAAAGCATTAGAATCTATTTTAACTAAACAATTATTTTATCAAGGATCTTTATATCCTTTAACTTCTATTATTAGAATGAAGAAGTTTATAAAAAGACAATGGAATATAAATGCAGGAGAAATATTAAAAATAATGTTTCAAATTTCTCTACTTGACCTTAAAGATCCAGATGTATTAGCTGAACAATTAATTGGAGTAGATGTAGCTTATTTTGATAAATTGATTGAAATTTTAAGAGGAGTAGAATCTGAAAAATTAACATCAACTTATTTAAATACAATTATAGATAAGGTATTTAATGAATATGATGATAACGAAGAATGAAATATCTTTTAACATATGAAGATGCAAAATTAATTTGTGAAAAATATAATCATAAGAATTTTTGGGAAATCCAATTTATGATAAATGGTTATAAATTATCATCTTTTAATTATTTTATATGTGGGTGGAATGATTTCAATAATCCCATAAATAATACAAAAGTAAATGCTTTTGATATGAGGGGAACAACTTTTGTATTTAATAAAGATGGTTCTTTATGGAAAAGATTTTTTATGCTTCCAAAATTTTTTAATTTAAATCAAGTTGAAAAAACTCAATATGAAGTACTTAAATCCAAAAAAATAAATTCTATTACTCAAAAAGAAGATGGTTCTCTTATAGCTTTTATGATACTTCCTGATGGAAAACTTTTTTCTAAAACTATTGGATCTTTTGCAAGTGAACAAGCTTCAAATGCTCTTACATTACTTTATTATGATGAAGAACATGTTTTATGGGTAAAAAAATTATTGAATGATGGATTTACCCCATTATTTGAATATGTTGCTAGAGATAATCGAATTGTTTTATCTTATGGAAAAGCTCATCTTCGTTTTATTGGTATAAGAAATAATATTACTGGAGAATATTGTTCTTCTGCAGAAATGAATACTTTTAAAATACCCAAATCCATTTATATTGTAGAAGAAATATTTTCTACTTTAGATGATCTTATAAATTTATCAAAAATAAAAAAAGATAAAGAAGGATGGGTTGTAAAATTTGAAGATGGACTTTTAGTAAAAATTAAAACTCATTGGTATTTTAGTCTTCATGGAATACGTACCGAAAATGTATTTAGAGAAGATTATGTTATTAAAAATTATTTAGAAGAAACTCTTGATGATCTTCTTTCTCTTTTAGATCCTGTTAAAGATCAGGATGCTTTTGAATTTGTAGATAAAGTTACTAAAGCCATAAATGCTTATATGGATCATATTGAATTATATGTTTCTTATTTGATTAAAAGATATGAAAATGAATTTCAAAATAATTGGAAAGAATATGCTACTAAATGTCATAGTGAACCTTATTTTGGATTATCTAGAGTAATGATTGAAAAACCTATTGAATTTAAAAAGAAATTAATAGAACTTGTTTTAGAAAGAACTTCAAAATTTAAGAATGCTAAAGAATTAATTCAAAAATATAGTTAAAATGGATAAAAAATCTATAAAAACAGTTTATGTTTGGAGTAAAGTTCAATTTGATGATGCTATGCAATTAAATGAATTAAAAGACTCTAATATAGAAAAATTATATAAAACAGCTTTAATTTCAATTAATGATACTTCAGGTATTTACTCTAAATCATGGTTTAATGAAAATCATTCTAATGTCCTTATACTTTATTTTGATGATGTAGAAAAAGATATGGAAAAATCCCCTACAAATAAACATGATTGTAAAGCTTTTACTGTAGAACAAGCTAAAAAAATTATTCATTTTCTTAATACAAATAAAGATAGAACTCAATTTATTGTACATTGTGCAGCTGGAATTAGTAGAAGCGGATCTGTGGGTCTTTTTATTAATGATTATTTTGAATTAGATTATAAAATCTTTTTAGAAAATAATCCTTTCATTAGTCCTAATGGTCATATTTCAAGAATTCTTAATAATACATATAGAGATAATTTAAAAAATTCTTAATAAATTTAATAAAAAATTAATACTTTTGTAGTAAATTATAAAAATGAAAAATATACAAAAAATAATAATTTGGTTTTCAGGAATTCCTTCATTTGAAAAAATGGTTGAAAAATGTCCTAAAGATATAAAGAAGATTTTGTTAAGATGTAGGGAAACTCCTCAAAATTCATTTTGGCATCCTGAAGGAAATGTTTTAAAACATACAAAAATAGTTTATAATAGAGCTAGAAAATTAAAAAATTTGGATTTTTGTATTGCTGCTTTTTTCCATGATTTAGGAAAACCTAGTGTTACAGTACGTAATTCAAAAGGTTCTTGGTCAGCTCCGGGACACGAACTTATTTCTACTCAAATTTTAGAAAAATTTCAGGATTGGGTAGAACAAATAGGAGGGGATTATAAAAAAATACATGAATTGGTTTTTTACCATATGAGAGTTAAAATTATGGATGAAATGAAACCAAAAAAACAAGAAGAAATGAAAAATCATATATTTTTTAATGAAATTTTAGAGTTTTCACAATTAGATAATATGCAAAATTTAACTAAAGAAGAACTCTATGGATGAACTTATAGTATCTGTTTGTTGTACTGCTCCTATTTTAACAAACAATATTTGTTCAATTTGTAATAAAATTTGTATACCTGTATATGCAAATATTGAATGTGAAGAATGCGGAGGTCCAATAAAAATTTCTGATAATAAATGTATAGATTGTAATTGGAAAAAAAGATAAAATTTGTTTTTGTTAAAATTTTTCATTTTTAAATCCTCTAATATTTTATATTAGAGGATTTTTTAATGATAAATAGATAAATAAAAAGAAAATGATTTTTTCTGAATTTACTAAAACTATTACAGACAATATTATTCTATTTACTAATGAATCTCCTATAGAAAATGTAGGCAAAATAATTTTTTATAAAGATAATGCTTTAGGGGTTTTTATAAAAAAAGAATTTAGATGGTCTTTTAATAAAAATTATTGGTCTTCATGGATGACTTTATCCCAAGATAAAGTCATCTCAATTGTTACTGGAAATAATAAATATCTTTTTTTAGAAATTAAATATATTCCTTCTGGCAGTGGAACTTGTTCTACTTTTTCTTTAACCTATAATGTTAACACTTCTCAAACATATGCTCCAACTGTTGAAGGAGTAGAATTACATTATGGACATACTGTACCTAATGGATGTAATAATTAATAAATATAAATTAAGTTAAAATGTTATAAATGGAAGAGGCTTATCTCTTCCATTTTTTTTGAGATAAATAAGATAAATAATCCATTTATCTAATGCAATATCAGTTTGCCGAAAGACAGGAATTTATAAAAACGGTTGAGTTTCATAATTCGGATCCTCTCTTAAATATAACAAGAATAACATATTTTAAAGAAGAAGGGGTTTCTGGAGTATTTGAAAAAAAAGAATATAGGTATTCTTTTGATAGTTCTATATGGACTAACTGGAATACTTTAACCCAATCAAATTTATCTGGAATACAATTTCAAGATAGACCAAATTTTTGGCTCCAGCTAAAATATACTAGAACAAGTGTAATTTCCGGTAATATATTAAGGTGGTATTTATTTTATGATGGTTCTACTTCTACCCCTCCTGTTCCCCCTGTAACTTTAATAGATGCAGATACTTTACAAGGAGAAGATGGTGCATATTATTTAAATAGAGCTAATCATATTGGAGCATATACAGATATAAATATGGAAAATGTATCTGGAGATGCATCTACAGTTGGGGTATATCATGGAAGATTAGATACTTCTATTGGATCTACTTTCTTTTTTAAAAGACTTGAAGGTAAATCAGGTATAAATATAACAGAATCTTCTTTAGGGATGATTTATATAGATGGTTCTGCAGCAGCTTCTCAAGTAATTTATGAAAATTCAAATCCAGTTAATCAAACAATTGGTGGAATATCATCAGGGGAAAGTTTTTTCTCGGTTCCTAAAACTTTTGGGGAAACAATGAAAGCCTTATTTTATCCTGTTTTATATCCTACTTTAACTGCTCCTTCAAATACTTTTGCTCATAATGTTGCTTATTTACAAACTATAGGGGCAAGTGTAAATATTAATTTTACATCAACTTTTAACAGAGGAAGTATATCTCCTGCTTATGGAACAAGTGGTTTAAGAAGTGGAGCTGGAAGTATTGCTCATTTTACAGGAGATGGCTTGCCTGCTTCCGTAACCGGATATCCTACTTCTCCTCTTATAGAATCCTTAACAGGATATGTAATTATTGTTGGAGTAAGAACTTGGTCTGGTGCTTGGTCTTATGATATAGGAGAACAACCATTAGATAGCGAAGGAAATTCATATAGTTCCCCTTTACCTGCTGGAGCTACTAGTTATCAAACAGCTAGTATAGAAGGGGTTTATCCTCTTTTTGGAACAACTTCTATTATATCTAATCCAAATACTCAACAAGATCTTGTTTCTATGATAACAGGAAATAATGTAGAATTTGATTTAGTTCCTGAATCCGGAGGAAATAGACAAAGTTTTGATATTTCAAATACATGGTTAGGAGCTAGACCTTTAATTGGAATAGAAACTCTTAATACAGTTTCTGATTTATGGGAATATGAAGGAGGAACTGCTCCTTTATCTTTAAATAGATGGACAACAAGTTTTGTTACCCATATAATAGCTGGTAATTTAATAAATTATACTCGATATACATACAATGGAACTGAAAGAAGTTCTATTACTATACGTTTAAAATTTTAAAAAAAGTAAAAAAATAAATTAAAATATGGCAAGAGATAAAGGAACTTTCAATTTTTCAGCTAATTTTGAAGTTTTAAATAAAGCTCCATTAGATGCAAGACAAGTTGTAGGATCCTATGCAGATTTAATAAATCCTTCAACTTGGCGAGATTCTAATAGTTTAATTTGGTTATTTAATGGAGCAATTGTATCTGTTGCAAATGATGTTTCTACTACTCGTAACGGTATTTATTTTCTAAAAGATGCTAATAATTATACAGATTATTTAAATTGGGAAAAATCTACTTTTAGTGGAATAACTGATGTTAGTATAAATAATGTTGGAGATGGTAGTGTACATGTTTATGCTGGTGTAGATTTATCTACAGGAGCTTTTAAATTTAAATCTCTTAAAGCAATAGGAGCAGCTATATTAAATGAAACAAACGATTTAATTACTTTAAGTTTAGATGCTTCTTTTTCAGGAGAAGTAAATACTGGATCAAATGTTGGAACTGGAGATGTTAGTTTATTTTGGAAAAAACAAGATCAAGATTTAAAATTTAAAAGTATTAAAGGCAGTCCATATATATTATTAACCAATTCTGATCCTAGTACTATTTATTTAGATGTATCTCTTGGAAATAAAGTTAATAAATCAGGAGATAGTATGACTGGAGATTTAAATATTCCTGGCATAAATATTATTAATGATTTATCTATAGGAAGAAATGCAATAATTACTGGCAATTTAAAAATAGGAGGGGATTTAAATGTTGATGGTTCAATTACTTATATAAATTCATCAGAATTAGATCTTTCTACTAATTTTATAAAATTAAATACCGGTTTAATAGGAATTCCTCCTGAATGGTTACAATCAGGAATAATAGTAAAAAGAGGATCAAAAGAACCTTATGTATTTATTTTTGATGAAACTGATCAAACTTTTAGAATAGGTATTGTATCTGCGGATTCATCAAATTTATATAGGGATTCTTCTACTCAAGCTGTAGCAACAAGAGAAAATAATCCTGTAACAAATGGAATAGCTATTTATAATCATTTATTAAGTAGATTTGATACAAGTTTAGGATTAGTTTTTGATTCTTCTAATGGACTTTATATTGATGGTTCTTTAAGAATTTCGTCTTTAAGGGGAACTGAAATAAGATATGTAACAGTTAATAGTGATGGTATTTTAAATTTTGTTATACCTCCTTATGTAAAAGAGGTTTCCATTGGGAATACATTTAAATGGGATGCATCAGGATTTTTACAAGTTGATACTAGTGCAATAGGGGGAAATGGAAGATATAATACTCTTTTAGATTCATCTTTATTAATGCCAACAGCAGTTGGTGGATATCCAATAGGAACATCTGTTTCAGAATTAGTTGGGGATACATTTATAACAATGTTTGATAATCTTTTATTTCCAACAACTAATCCTACTTTAACTGCTCCTTCAAGAACTTTTACTTTAACTCTTCCTGGTTCTGCTACATATATAGAAATTGGAGCAGATATTAGTATTACTTTTACTGCAACATTTAATAGAGGAACTATAAGTCCTCAATATAATGCAGATTCCCCATATAGATCTGGTTTACCTAATAATTATAATTATGAAGGAGTTGGTTTAATAGACGTTTCTTTAACATCATTATCTAATACTCAAATTATATCTTATAATGAAGTTTCTATAGGATGGCAACCTTATTGGTATTCTCAAATTTCTTATGATTCTGGGGTTCAACCTTTTAATAATAAAGGGATTATTTATGATGTATCTTTAGCAGCAGGAACTACAGCATTATTATCTGTAAGATTTGAAGGAGTTTATCCGTTATATGCTACAACAGTAGATATTAATACATTAACTAAACAATCATTAGTTTCAATGTTATCTGGAAATAATATAACTATAAATCTTGTTGGAGATCCTACAAATTATCAAAAATTTGATATTCCTGTAGCATGGACTGGAACTCCTACAAATAGACCATTAGTTGGGGTTCTTCAATATAATACAGTTTCCGGACAATGGGAATATCCCGGGGGTTCTGCTGCATCTTCTTTACTTATTTGGACTACAAGTTCTGTAACAGAAACTGTTCAAGGAAATGTTATTAATTATACTAGGTATACTTATAATCAAGATCCAAGAGGAGCAGTTCAAATTAGATTAGTATTTTAAAAATTATTTTTAATTATGTCAAGAAATAAAGGGACATTTAATTTTTCTGCTAATTTTGAGGTACTTTCAAAAGCTCCTTTAGATGCAAGATTAGTAGTAAGTAATAAAGGGGATTTAATATCTCCTTCAATATGGCAAGATGCTTCTAGTAATGTTTGGTTATATAAAGGAATTTTAGTATCTGTAGTTTCGGATCCTTCTACTGAAAATAATGGATTATATTTTTTATTAGATGAAACTCAATATACAAATTATAATTCGTGGTTTAAAATACAAACTCCTACTACACAAATACAAAAATACGTAAATAGTTTTGATGGAACAATAAATAATTCATTATTAATTTCTTCTGGAACTCATACACTTGGAAATGGTCCTTTTATTATATCAATTTATGATGGTAATGAAGAAGTTTATATTGGAAATGAATGTGATCCTAGTGGAAATATTACTTTAACATGGACTCCAGGAACTTTATCTTCTTCATGTAAATATATTATTGCAGGATAATTTTTTATTTAATATAATTTAAACCGTGAATTTATTTAAATGAGTTCACGGTTTTTTATTAATAAATATTTTTTAATAAGATATATAAATTAACAAATATATTAGCTATAAAGATTTTTTCTGGATAGTGAAAGAAAAAAAATAAAATTTATAATGGCAGGCGAATTTAAAATTAAAACTGGTTTAATTATTAATGATTCCAGTGCAATTTATGGTATTTCTGATTCTTCTCTTTTTACTAATTTGGATACCTCTATATTAGTAAATCCCAAAGCAATAGTAAATTATTTAACCCCTAGATTAGATTCTAAAGGAGATAAATCTTATTTAACTATTATAGATAGTTCTATTAAAAATTTAGATGCTTCTATACAAAGAATTGATACATCATTAAATAATACAATTGATATTTTTGAAGTTATTGATGGATCTATTAAAGCTTTAGATGCTTCTATAGTTAGGATTGATGCATCATTAAATGATACAGTAAATATTTATGATATTTTGGATGCATCTATTAAATCAATAGATGCTTCTATACAAAGAATTGATTCTAATATATTTACTATAAATTCCTCAATTATTAGAATTGATTCAGATATATTTACTATAAATTCTTCAATTGTTATAATTGATTCTAAATTAGTTAACACAGATGCTTCTATACAAAGAATTGATTCAGATATATTTACTATAAATTCTTCAATACAAAGAATTGATGCATCTTTAAATGATACTTTAGATATTTATGATATTTTAGATGCTTCTTTAATGGATAAAGTAAGTAAATCTGGAGATACCATGACTGGTATATTAGTATTTGATTCTTCTAGTGGATTTACATTAGATGGTATTACTATTTCTAAAATAGATACATCTACTGAAGGATTATCTAATTTAAGTAATGCTATTCCTACTTCAAATACTATTATATCTGCTAATTATGTAAAAAATAGTTCTTTAGGTAATCAATTTTATTATGATGGATCAGGTTATATAGATGTTAGTGTTAATTCAATATTATCTTCATTATCATTTGTAAATGGATTACATTCATTATCGGAAGTAAGTATAGGATTAGGTGGGGTTTTTATCGAAGATGTTTCTTTAGATGGTAATGGAGAACATAGCCTTGTCATTGATAATATGAATGGATTATTTATTAATGATTCTCAGGGAACTGGTATAAGTCTTTATTCAAATAATGGAGGAATTTTCTTAGATGATAATAAAGATAGAATTGCTATAAATGACAGTAATGATTCCGGTGACGGAATACTTATAAGTAGTAATAGTGGCAATGGTATTTATATAGAAGATATTTCTCAAGGGGGTATAAATATAACTTCAAGTGGAGGAGGAATTTATATAAATGATTCTTGCATAAATGGAGGTATAAATATTTCTAATGCTTATTCAACATTACAATTAGCTGATGATAATAAACTTATTGATAATAAAGAAATTCCTACGGGTTTAGTATATAATGATGATTATTCTGCAACCTATACAGAAAGATCTCTTGTAGATAAAGCTTTCGTTATTAATACTATAAATTCTTCAACTTCATTTGCTGATAATGGATTATCTAAAGTAGATAATTCAATAAGAATAGGAGGAAAATTAGTTAAGGATACTTCTATAGATTTAAATGATAATATTTTATCTATAATTAATAAAAATGATTTTTTTGATACAGGAGCAGGATTTGATTATTATGTATGGGCAATAGATATTCAAACAGATGGAAAAATTTTATTTATTGGAGAGTTTACTTCATATGATGGATCTACTAATGGAGGTATAATTCGTTTAAATTCTAATGGAACAAGAGATACAAGTTTTAATTCAGGAGTTGGATTTACTCCATATTCTTTAAAAAGAGCTTTAAGTATTCAATCGGATGGTAAAATTTTAGTAGGAGGGAATTTTACTTCTTATGATAATTCTTTATATAATTATATTATTCGTTTAGATTCAGATGGAACTAAAGATACTAGTTTTAATATAGGATCTGGATTTGATTCTTATGTAAATACAATAGCTATTCAATCTGATGATAAAATTTTAGTAGGGGGTAATTTTACTTCATATGATGGTTCAACCTTTAATCGTCTTATTCGTTTAAATTCAGATGGAACTATTGATTCTAGTTTTAATATTGGAACTGGATTTGAAGGAGTTATAAATAAAATAATAGTTCAATCAGATGAAAAAATACTAATTGGAGGAGGATTTACTTCTTATGATGGTTCAACCTTTAATCGTCTTATTCGTTTAAATTCAGATGGAACTATAGATTCAAGTTTTAATTTAGATGGATCTGGATTTGATGCTGAAGTATTTTCTTTAGCTATACAATCTGATAATAAAATTTTAGTTGGAGGGACTTTTTCTATTTATGATGGATCATCTTATAGAAGTATTATTCGTTTAAATACTGATGGAACTAAAGATAATAGTTTTAATATTGGAACTGGATTTGAAATTTATACTACTGTATATTCTATAACTATTCAATCTGATAATAAAATTTTAGTTGGAGGGGGATTTACATCATATGATGAAGTAGCTGCTAATTATATAATTCGTTTAAATTCAAATGGAACAAAAGATAATGATTTTATTTTTGGAACTGGATTTGATAATAATGTACTTTGTTCAAAAATTCAATCTGATGGTAAAATTTTAATTGGTGGAAGGTTTACTTCATATAATGATTCTTCAAGTAATTATATAATTAGATTAGATTCAAAAGGAAATCAAGATTTATTAACCAGATTTAATACAATTTTTGGTCCAAAAGTTTTAAATTATGAAAATGATTATTCAGCTTTTTATACAAATAGATCTTTAGTTGATAAGGAATATGTAGATAACCATAAGGATTCCTCTTTATATAATGATAAAGTTAACAAATCAGGAGATACTATGACAGGTATCTTAACATTTGATTCTAGTGGATTTATTTTAAATGGGGTAAATGTATCAGTTATAAATAGTTCATCTTTAGAAGAATCCGTATCTAATTCTTTACCTACTTCTGGTGCTGTTTTATCTAATAATTATGTAAAAAATAGTTCTTTAGGCAATAAATTTTATTATGATGGTTCAGGTTATTTAGATGTTAGCACATCTTCTTCACCAAGTAATTTATTTTTTGAAAATGGAGTATTAAAAATTGATAATAATGTTGGATTAGGTGGTAATTTTCAAAAAGATGTATCTATAGATTTTAGTAATAAAAATTTAGTTTTTTATAGTAATACAGGAACTTTTAAAATAATAGAATGTTTTAATGGTGTTGTTCATAAAATTTTTGATAATGAGGGAAATAGTATTTTAGTTGGAGGGGATTTTTATGGTAAAAATATAAACAATATTATTCAATTAACACCAGAAGGATATTGGGATTATTATAATTTTTTAATGGGGGCAGGATTTAATGGAAGTGTATATGATATAAATGTTCAAACAAATGGAAAAATTTTAGTAGGGGGTGCTTTTACTTCTTATGATAATTCTTTATATAATTATATTATTCGTTTAGATTCAGATGGAACTA
>OEHO01000002.1_pt1 | contig 98112 bp, 156 predicted proteins | sample 1539131 | NCBI WGS metagenome assembly OEHO01 (sample SAMEA4074282, study PRJEB22523) | metagenome | biome: Groundwater | place: Australia | collected 23-Apr-2015
ATCGTTTTTTCGATTCGGAAAAGATAAAGAATGAAAGCTTATTACGTTAGGGAAAGATTAGAATTTGAAAGAGGTCTAGAACCTAAAGTTTCTATGGGTATAGGAATTTCTACTAAATTAAAATGGAATAAATTTTATCCAGGAGAAGATTTTTTACCTGCTGAAGAAGTTGTAAAATATTTAAAAAATCCCAAATTAATCAAATATATCGTAAAAGGATTAAGAAATCAGCCAGAATGGACTATTGATTATCAAGTAAAAGTCTTTAATTATTTAATTGACCATAATGGGGTAGCTTTATATAAAGATTTAGTTCCTCAACGAGCTATACCTAAACAAACTATGCATAGAATTTTTAAAGAACTTTTTGAAAAAGGTATTTTAATTCTTGAAAGAACTGGTAATATTTATAAAATTTATTTAAATAAAATTAATGAATCTATTAATTTTGAAAGAGGATTAGAACCAAAAAAATCTATGAAAATTGGAAAAAATTATAATAATCCTTTTTATAAATTAGAAAATACTTATAGTTATTATGATTATGCTATGAGACAAGATAAAAATAGTTTAGATAGATTAATTTTAAAAAAAGCTGCTGAGTTTTTTGAAGTTGAACCAGAAAGAATATTGGGAATCGAATCTAAAAATTTATCTTGGGATTCTATTATGCATCCAAAAAATTTGGGAAATGTAAAAATAATTAAAAAAGAAATTTTAAGAAATTATAATGATAAGAATTCAAAATTGATAAATTCAGAATCTATTAGTATTAATTTAACTAATAAAGGATTTGCATATGTTATTAATGATCAATTTAGTATAATTTTAGATATTTTAGGAGTTGAATATTAGAATCATTTATGAAATTAGTTAGGGAAAGTATTAATTTTGAAAGGGGGCAAGAACCTAAAAAATCAATGGATATAGGACAAACTTATGTTTGGAAAAATTTAATTCCTGGAAATATTTTAGAAATTAAAAATACTTTAATAATAAATCCAATCGATAGAAGATTAAAGAATTCATCAGTATTTTCTGAATTAGATGATATAATATCTAAAGGGTATTTATTAATAACAGGTATTATTTATAATGAATCCTTAATAGAAATACATTATAAATATTTTAAAAATTTTGGAGAAAATTATTCTGAATTTCTTGAAGATGGTTATTTTTATACTGAAGATATAAATATTTTACCTCAAAAATTTAATTTATTATCTACTAATGATTTAAAAAGATTATTAAATGTAGATGAAACTTTACATTTTGAAAGAAGACAAGAGCCTAAAAAATCAATGGATATTGGAATAAATTATAGTAATCCTTTTCAAAAAGAATCTGGTGCTTGGAATGTTATAGAATATATGAAAGAACATCATTTATCTCCAAATTCTATATTAGGAAAAGGATTAAAAAAAGCTGCTGAAATGTTAAAAGTTCCAGAAGAAAAAATTTTATCTGCTCCTGACTCAAATATGGAAATGAGTTCTTCTAAAATAATTAAAAAAGAAATTTTAAATCCAAATGCAAAACCTGGAACAGATCCTATTACTATAAATTTAATGGAAAATAATTATATCTATATTTTAAATGAAAGATATAATCAAGTTTTAATGATATTAGGAACAAAATATTAAAATAAAATAATAAAGTTTATGGCAAAAGAAGTAAATATTCAAAATTTTGATGAATTTATTAATTCTAATAAACCAGTAGTAATTGATTTTTGGGCTGAATGGTGTGTACCATGTCAAACCGTAGCTCCTTTAATAGAAGATATTTCTAACGAATATGAAGGAAAAGCTGAAGTATTAAAATGTAATATAGATGAAAATCCAGAATTAGCAACAAAATTAGGAATAAGAAATATTCCAACAGTTTTATATTTTAAAGGAGGTTCAATTGTAGATAAACAAATAGGCTCAGGGATAAAATCAACATTTACTAATAAACTTTTACCATTATTAACATAAATTTATAAATGAAAATTGTTAGGGAAAATATAAATTTTGAAAGAGAAGTAGATCCTAAAATATTTATGGGAGTAGGTAGATCTGTAAAAAGAATTTTTAAAAATACAGATGAAGCTTCCAAATGGTGTTATGAATTTCCTATAATATGTACTGAGGGAATTTTAAAAGAATGGCCTAATAAAGTATATTATTATTCAAAAGATAATTCACAATTTACAATACCTAAAATAGAAGGATTACAAGTAGTAAAATGGATAAAAAATAATTTATTATTAGAAGAAAATGAAGGTTATTTATCTCTAAAAAATGCTAAAGAAATTTGGGATAAGTTAAAAGAAATAGTAAAGAATAAAGCTGAATGAAAATAGTAAAAGAAAATATAAATTTTGAAAGAAATAAAGATTCTTTTTCTAAATTAAGGATTGGATTAAAATCTTGGGATGAAATTGAGAATGGAGATATTTTAAGATTAAAAACGGATATAGTAATTCCTCCATATGGGGAATTTTATGCTAAAGTTAATAAAGATGACAAAAATATTACTATAAAAAAAGGAACTTATTTTATAATAGGTAGAATAGAAGAATTTAAAAAAGAAAAATTTAAAGCAGTTTTTCATACTTTTAATAGTTTAGAAGATTTAAAAAACCCTACTTTTGAAAATCAAACTACATTCTTTTTTTATGCTCCTTTACAAAGATTTAAAAAAAATTTTGAAATCTTATCAACAAGATAAATATTAAATAAATATAATTAAAAATTAATTAAAAAAAAGGAGAAAATTGCAAAACTTTCTCCTTTTTCGCGGATATATAGTATGTCAAAAGAGCTAAAAGGTACCAACAAGCAACTTTGTCTAAAATGTTAAATTAAACTAAAATGTCTAAAAGGTTATGAGTAAAGAAAATTATGATGCTTTTTTTAATCCTGGAGTAGAAGCTCCAGAGAATCCTTCCGGAAAATCAGAAGAGTACAGTCCAACCGCCGATAAAGGAAAAGGCGGAACCTATCAATCAATCATTCGTTTTATTCCATGGTGGAAAGATCCTAAACACGGATCAATTCAGGATAAATGGGTTTCGTATTTAGTAGATCCAATTACTCAAAGGGGTCGTTATATTGATTGTCCTTCTTCAATAGGAAAACCCTCTCCATTAGCTGATATCTATTGGAAACTAAAAAAGAGTGAAAGTGTTCAAATGCAAAAACTCGCTCAAAATTTTAGTCGTAGGCATTCCTATGCTTCACTTATTCAAGTTATCCGTGATGAAAATAATCCTGAACTTGAAGGTAGAATTATGGTTTATCGTTATGGTATAAAAATTTGGGAAAAAATAAATGCTGAACTTAAACCAGTTATTGGAGAACCACACGATCCATTTGCAAGTCTTACAGGTAAAGCATTTGCTCTTGTTATTACTAAAGTTTCTGGATTCAATAATTATGATCAATCTAAATTCGTAGATAAAAGAATTCCAGTTTGTATTCCTGATGAAAAAGGAAAACTTATTCCTATTAATGCTCAATCAGATCCTAAAATGGTTTATGAATGGGTAAAAGGAAATTCACCAGATCTTTCTAAATATGCATATAAAGAATGGGATCAAGAAATCTTTGATTATGTTAATCATGTAATTGTAGCTGTAACAGGCGAAGGTCAAGTTTCTAATAAATATGCAGGTGTTGTTGGTAAGGGTTCCAGCCCAGCTGTACCAGAAACAGGAGGGGGAATAACTTCTTCAGATATTTCCATTGAAAATTTAGATATTGATTCAATGGGATCTGGAATAGATATGCCTGAGCTTGATATAGCGAATATTTCAAAGAATACCGGAATAGCAGGTAATCTGGATGATATAATGAAGGATATGTAAAATTAATAAAAAAAGCCTTTAAATTTTAAAGGCTTTTTTTTATCTTAATTAAAATGAATGAAAATTCAATAACATTTGATTCATCCTTATTTGATACTATTGATAAATCTATTTCTCCTGAGGATTTTAAATTAAAAATTTTAGAACTTCTTCCTCCTATTTTAGAAAAAAGATTTCTCGGGAATAAGATAAAACAACAAATTAGACCTCATACGGATAGAATAACTTTTAGTTGTCCTTATTGTGGGGATTCAATGGAAACCGATTGGAAACAAAGAGGAAATATAATTTTAAAAGCTAATAAATATAAAAATCATTTTAAATGTTTTAATTGTGGAACTTTTAAAAGAGTAGATGAATTTTTTGAGGATTTTAATACTAATCTTCAATTGGATGTTATAAATTATGTTACCCAAAATCAAGGGGATTTTTCTACATCATTTGCTAAATATGATATTTCACTTTTATTAGATATTAAAGCTATAGAAAACTATTCTATTGATAGAGAAGAAATTAAAAATAAATTTAATCTTATTGAAGCTAAAGGATCTATAATATGGTCATGGTTAAATAATCGATTACAATTTGATGAAAAAAAATATTTATATAGTCCTTTAAAAAATTATATTTTAATATTTAATTTTTCCCCTTCTGGAAAAGTTTTAGGATTTCAAAAAAGAAATTTTGGAAAATTTCAAACAAAATATTTAACTTACAATCTTTCTCTTATTTATGGAATGTTAGGTAAGACAGAAAAAGTTCCTGAAGAAATAGATTCTTTATCTCAACTTTTTGGCATATGTTTTTTAGATTTTAATAAACTTATTACATTATTTGAAGGACCTTTTGATGCATTTCTATTTAGAAATTCGATAGCAAATGGGGGAGCAAATAAAGGATTTCCTATTGAATTGCCTATTCGATATTTTTATGATGATGATAATACTGGAAGAAAAAAAGCTTTAGAACAAATTAATAATGGAAATTCTGTTTTCTTATGGAATAAATTAAAAAACGAATACAATATTCCTTATAGAAAAAAATGGGACCTTACAGATCTTTTACAATTTTTTAAGTATAACAATATACGGGTTCCTAATTTAGAAAACTATTTTTCAAAAGATTCTATGGATGCAATAGATATATGAAAGGAATTAAAACTAAATTAAAATTTGAATTTAATATAGAAGAGGATGTTCCTGAATTAAATTTTGAAGTAGATATGACAAAAGAGGAAATTAAGAAAAAACCTATTATTATAATTAAGAAAAAACAAAAAAATGGAAGAGACTCAAGTTGTAATTCCCAACTCTTTTGATGATTTTATTCAAGGAATTCCACAAGAAACTGTTGAAATAAAAACAGCAGAGGATTCATTAATTACAAGATTTGCTAATGAAAGAATACAATGGACAGATAAAATAAATAATTTATCTGTTAAAATGAAAAAAATCCCAGATATTGTTGAATTACAAACATTAGTATATACTGAAAGACAACGTGCTGTTGAATATTATCATTATCTTTTATCATTTTTATATAGGATAAATAAATCTTATAGAAAACAATTTGCAGAAAAATACGATTATTATACATATAGATCTCAAAAAAGATTTCCTAATGAAAGAAATAAAGAAATACAAATTATGGCAGAATTAGGAGATATAATTTTTAAAAAAGAACTTTTAGAAAATCATAGCAAATTTATGGATAAAACTATTTCTACTATGGATAATATAATATTTGGTATAAAATCTAGAATTGAAGTTGAGCAAATAATGAATGGAAAATAAATGAAATTTAAAATTACAGAGGATCAAAAATTTTTAATAATTGACGATTGCACACAATTAGAAATGGAGCAAATCGAATCATCCTTTGTAAAAAAACCAGAGAATTGGTTTATTTTAAAGAAAAAAAAACCCCATTGGGATTGTCAAATTCGTTTTATAGATAAATATTCTCGTATTCCTATAGGTTTATGGAAAGAAGTAAAAGATTTTTGCACTAAATATCATTTTACTTTTTCTATTCAGGGAGCTGAAATTTTAACAGATTCTACTTTTAATGAAGAAGATTTTGAAGAATGGATAAATGAATTCTTTACCGATTCTGAAAATTTTTTCCCAAGAGAATATCAAACTGAAGGATGTAAAAGAATTTTAAAATTTAGAATATGTACAGAAGAAATTTCTACTTCTGCGGGTAAAACTATTATGGCTTATATGATTTTCCGTTATCTATTGGATAAAGGAAAAATTAAAAAACTTCTTTATGTAGTTCCGAATATAGATCTTGTTACTCAAACTGAAGATAAATTTTATGAATATGAAGATAGATGTGGGCATAAACCTAAATGGAAAAGTTTATGTGTTTTTTCAGAAGCTGGAAAATCTAGAGTAGAAAATCCAAATATAGTATTTGGAACTTATCAAAGTCTTACTAAAAGAGGAATGGAATATTTTAAAGATTTTGATGCTGTTTGTATTGATGAAACTCATCATGCAAAAGCTGATTCAATTAAAACCATTTTATTAAAATGTTTTAATGCTCCTTATAAATTTGGACTTACCGGAACTCTTCCCCCTGAAGGATCATGTAGCTCTTTTACAATTCAAGCATATTTAGGTCCTAAAGTTTATACTATTCTTTCATCAGATTTAATAGAAGGAGGAGATGCTACTCCAGTAAATGTTATTTGTATAGAATTGGATTATTTAGAAGAATCTAAGAAAAAAGATCTTTACTTACTAAGAGATGTAAAAGCTGATGAAAAAGATGGAGTAAAATTACTTAATCTTGAAAAAGAAATAGCAAGAAATAGTAAAAAAAGACTTGTATATATTGGAGAAGCTATTGCAAAAACTAAAAAAAATTCTCTTGTTTTATTTGCTGATATTAAACATGGTTATGGTAGAAAAATTTATGATTGGTTAAGAGAAAATACAGATAAAAATGTTTATTATATTGATGGTAAAACTGAAACTGAAAATAGAGATTTTTATAAAGATAAAATGGAAAATGAAGAAAATGTTATCTTAGTTGCTTCAACAGGAACATTTTCAGAAGGTATAGATCTTTTAAATATTAATAATGTCTTTATTACAGAAAGTAATAAATCTGAAATTATTGTACGACAAATATTAGGTCGTCCAATGAGGTTAAAAGATGGCAAAGATAAAGTAATTGTTGTAGATTTTAGTGATAATTATTATTGGAGAGGTGTAAATAAATTTCAACAAAAGAATTATTTAATGCGACATTCTGCTGAAAGAGAAAGAATTTATAAAGATAAAAAATTCCCTTTTAAAAAATTTAAAATAAAACTTTAATCATAAGATTTTTGAATAGAATTAGAAATTCTTTTTATTTCTTCAAATTCTTCTGGAGTAAGACTATTAAATAAATAATTTATAGGATTTACTTTTATATTTTCTTTTATAACTTCATAATGTAAATGGGGACCAGTAGATTTTCCAGTACTACCAACAAATCCAATTATATCGCCTCTTTTAATTTTATTCCCCTTTTTAACATTAAATTTACTCATATGACCATATAAAGTTTTATATCCATATAGATGATTTATTATAATAACATTACCATATCCTTTAGATTCTGATTCTTTAAGTACTGATTCAATTATTCCATTTCCAGTTGCATAAATAGGAGTTCCTATTGGAGCAGAAAAATCTAAACCGTAATGAAATTTTTTAATTTTATAAATAGGGTCTATTCTATATCCCCATCCGCTTGCAGTTCTTTTTAAATCTTTATTATCTATTGGTTGAATCGCTGGTAAGTAAGCAAGTTTTATTTGATGAAAATTTGCAGTTCTTTTTAATCCAATTAAATAATATTCTTGTCTAGCTATTTTTTCTTCAATTTGAGAAAGTTTTGTATTTATTTCTTCTACTAATTTAGAATAATTATTAATATTAGATTCCTCATATGATATTTCAAATTTTTTTACAGATATTTCTGCTGTATCAAATATAGTTTTGTAAATTATATTATCATTTTCTTTTACTTGACTAAGTACATATTCAGCTTCTATTAACCTTTTATTTATATTTTTAAATGATTGAGTTAAATATTGGATATCTTTTTGTAATATTTTTTCTTTCGGAGAATTATATAAAGAAGACAGAATTAAAATTACACAATATGTTAATATAATTTGAAAAATAATAAAATATAAAAAATATTTTATCTTAAAAAAATTAAACCTTTCATATTTTAGTGAATCTTTTTTATATGTAAAAAACTTCATTCATTCATTAATTTTTAAAATACTTTTAATTTAATTTTAATATATATTTTAAATAAATTTATTTTTAATGAAGGCTCGTTTAATACAAGAATCTATAAATTTCGAAAAAAGTCAAGATCCAAAAATTTCTTTAAATATAGGTAAATCTACAAAAGCAAAAGAAATATTAGATAAACTATATAAGGAACGCGAATACAATTTTTTAACTTATAAAATTAATTCTTTAGATGATATAAAAATTTATTTTAAAGATAGTTATAGAGATAAAATAAGAGGAGATAAAAATGCTGAACCCTTATTTATATGGACCGTTAAATTTATTGAAATTCTTCCATATGAATTAACTTCAGAAGAACATAAAGGATATCATTCTTTAGATAGTAATATTTATAAAGAATGGGTTATTTCGAAAAAATCAATTTATAATGATAGATGGCCAAATGATTATAAAATAATATCTACTCCAGAAATTGAAATTTCTAAAAAAATAGAAAATTCTGAAGAAAAAGCAAAAATTATACTAAAAGCTTTTAATGAACAATTTGAACCCGCATATGGATTTGAATTAATTGATACAATAAAAATACCTATTGATAAAATATGAAAGCTAAATTTATAAATGAAATACAAAAATTCGAAAGATCTGGAGAATCTTTAGATAAATTAGATATTGGTAATAAAGAAAAAAGAGAAAAAGATAAAATATTAAAAATATCTGAAGCTAATAAGATCTTATCTAATTATTCTTTAGGATTATATTGCTTATATATTTGGAAATCTGATTCTGATACTATGAAATATTATCAAGATCCTAAAAAAGTTTTGGAAGAATATATAAATTTAGCTTATGAAACTCTAGAAGAAAAAGAAAATTATTCAGTAAGAAAACATTTAATAGTTTATAAAATAGATCCTAATCAAGAAGGAATCTTTATAGATGAAAAAGATTTCCAAGGATTTAATGGGGTTAAAATTTTATTCGGATTAGATTTTGAAGATGATAAAATTTATTACGTCTAATATGAAAGCTCAATTTGTAACAGAAAATATGAATTTCGAAAGAGGTCAAGATCCTAAAAAATCAATGGATATAGGTAAATCTTATTTGGATAGGGAAAAGATAAAATCTATAATTTGGAGTTTAGATTTAGATTTTGAAGCAATTTTTAAAGACCCATATGAATTTATTGAGTCTTATAAAGGATATCCTATTTTAGTTTTTTTTGATTTCCCGGAAAAATGGTATGGCATAAGTAATCCTTCTTTGGAAATAATATCAGTAGGACCTTATTCTTCTAAAAATTTAGCTTTAAATAAAATTAAAGAAGAAATAGATGATTATGAAATTTCTAAAAAAGAAAATGTTATAAAAGAAAATTTAAATTTTCAAAAAAATCAGGATCCTTTAACATCTTTAAGAATTGGCAGAATTCATACAGTTCCATTTAATGTTGATTATTTAGAAGATTTTGAAGGAGAAGAAATAGGGGAGAAGAAAAAAGCAGTTGATTGGATATGGAATGGAATTATGGTAAAATCTGCAAAAGGAACTGTTTCTACATTTAGAACAATAATGATTATAGAATTAACTAATGAAGATACTATAGAATTTGAATCTCAATATTATGTAAATTCTCCTTTAAAAAATTGTGCTATTATTACTATTGATTCTCCAGATTCTAGTAAAAATATTTATAAAAAAAATTGTTTTGATAAATTTGATAAAGCTATTGAAGATGGTTCTATTATTTTATCTATATTGAAAATATATGAAGATATTAAAAATAAAGAAATAAAATGAAAAATTTAAATGAAGGTGCAATAAAAAATCTTTTATTAAAAAGTCCTGAAAGAGATGAATTTATTCAATGGGCTTATGAAAATGTTCTTTATGGATCGGGGGATCCAGTTCTTGAAATTAGAGAATATGCAGATATTAATGAATTAACACCTTCTGAAATTCAAGATCTTGCTACTCTTTATATGGAAGAAGCTGATGAAGAAGAATTAAATGTACTTTCGGATCTTATTAGTCAAATAGTCGAAGCAAAACAATCAGGAGAATTAGATGAAGCAGAAGAACCTAGATATACTGGTAAATTTATGACTCCTTATTCAAATCCAAATATTTTAATGCATGGAGGTAAAATAGTAGGACAAATTAGATCCGAAAGATATCAAAAAAGAAAACTTTCTCAAAAACAAGAGGATCAAATAGAACGATATTTAGAAGAAATAAGAGAAATTAAACCTGATATATGGGGGCTTAGATCTCAACTTAAAGACTTACAAAGTTATAAAAGAAACACTGACTTAGAAATGGAATCATATTGTTCAGATATAATACAAGAATATGGAGAAGATGTATTAGATTTATTAAATTCAGGAAGTTCAGATAATATTAAAATATTGGGGTTAAAAAATAGAGGGATATCAAGAGCTAAAGAAATAGTAAATAATTTCAATCAATTTATGCATGATATTGAAAAAGAAGAAAAAGGGGAAGATGATAATTCAATAGAAATTAAACAAACAGAAAAAGAAATAGAGGAAAAGGAAAAAGAAATTGAATCTATTGAAGATAAAATAGAAAAAATTGAAGATTCTATATATGGAACAAGAGATAAATTTATTTTAAATAAATAAAAATTAAATCTTCCTTTTTTTCATAAGATATATAACTAAAGAAGTCTCTTTATCAAGTAATTTTTGCAACCTGAAGAAAAGAGCATAAATATATAATGTATAAAATAAAACTTTTTTATTATGCAAAAGTTTAATACGGTTTTTAAAGAAAAACAAGCAAAAGTTGAAGATCTTTTTGAAAAGAAGCTTCTTTCTCAATTTAAAAGAGTTTATATTGCTCTTTTAGAAAAATATGGAATTGCTGAATTTCAAGAACTTACTGAAGAATATCAACCAGCTTTTCTATCAGAATTGCATTCATACTGGTCTGAAGAAGAAGGTATTAGCGAAAAAGGAACAAAATTTCTAAATACTAAAGAATATACTCTTAATGAACAATCTACAATAGATCAGAAGAAAAATCATCTTCAGAATAAAGCTCAATCAATTATTTCAGAAACTCTTCGTCAAAGTAATATTAAATGGAAATTATATGGCATAATTGATGAAATGTATAAAGAAGTAAAAGCTAAAGATCTTTCTGATGTTCTTTCTTCTAAAGATTTATTTGAAAGTATCAAAGAATCATTTGTAAAATCTTTAAAAGAATTATTAACTGAAGTTAATTATGAATTAAAAGAAAATTCTAATTCAGAAAAATTATATGAAAAAGAATTTTCTGAAGAAAAAAGAAAAGAATTAGCTAAAACTGGAGCTGCTTTACCTGATGGATCATATCCTATTGAAAATAAAAAAGATTTAGAAAATGCTATTCATGCTTATGGGAGAGCTAAAAATAAAGCAGTAGCTAAAAAACATATTATAAAAAGAGCTCGTGCTTTAGGTTTTACTAGTAAACTTCCAGAAAATTGGTAAAAAAATGAAAATATTAGGACCTAGAACAATTACAAAATCTGCAAGGTTAGTTAAATTAATTAAATCTTCTGCAAATCCATCTCCTTCCAAACTAATTAAACCAGTTCCAAAAAGGAGTGGATGTAGAGCATGTGGAAAATAAAATAAGAAATATGGGGTGTTAAAGCACCCCATTTCTGTTAATATATAGATTATATTTAATTAAATTTTAAAAATTATGGCTCTAAATCTATTATCAGATATATTAAAAGAAAAAAATACAGCATATGTAAATAATATGCTTAGTGGAAATGTAATCATTACTGAAAAATTAGATACTTATAGAATTCTCTTTGAAAAAATAAATGGAGAATTACATTTTTTTAAAAAAGATAATAGCGAATTAGGACTTATTGAAAGAGTATTAACAAATATTTGGGAAGATGCTATAGTAGAATTATCTATTATATTAGCAGATCATGATTTACCGGAAGGAGTTAGATTTGGATTAGCTTATACTCCAATAGAAAATCCTATAAGAATTCCTTATTCTTCAATACCTAAATATATTATTACTGATATAACAGAAAGAGAAAATAATAGGGTAAAAAGAATATTTGAATATGAAGAAGTATCTCAGTGGTCTGAAGAATTATGTTTGGGGAGACCCCCAATTATTTTTGAAGGGGAACTTTCCAATGAACAAAAAGAAATTCTTTTAGATTATGCATCTGGAAAATATGATAAAGTAGAATCCATTACAGAAACATTAGAAAATAAATTTAAAGGAACTTATTCAAATGAAAAAATCATTGAAGGTATAATTATAAAAACTAAAGATCGTTTATCTCAAATTATATCTTATGAATTTGATCTTTTAAATGAAGCTTATCAAAAAAATGAAGAATCCCGGGATTTTTATGATTTAACTATATTAAGTCTTAATTCATTTTTTGAATATTATAATTTTCCTATATTGGAAAGTAAAGCTTCTGATGAATTATATCTTGAAATAGTATGTGATATTTTTAATCAATATTGCAAAAATAGTTCAGTTACTGAACAACTTAAACCAGAATATCTTACCCCTCCAAAATTTGGATATACGGGGGAATTAAATACTTTATTAATTAAAAATAAAAAAACCCTTGAATTATTAGAAACAGGTGGTAAAGTTTATGAATCTGTATTTAAAGTTATTTTATCTTCTTTACGAAAATATAAAAAAGAATATGGATTATTAAATGAGACTGCAATAAACAAATTTAATACATTTGTTTATTTAATAAGTGAAAAAATAAATAAACCTTTACCTCCATTTGATAATAATATTGAACTTATTTTAGAAGCTCGTTCTGATAATATTGTTGTAGATGTTCTTAAAAAGAAAACTGGAAAAGATATAGATAACATGAGAGTTATTGCTTCTATCCAAAAAGCATTTGAACCAAAGGGAGATCAAAATCCAAAAGGAAAAGAAAAATGTGTAGTTTATTTTTCAGAATTTAGACCTTTAACAATCTCTCAAGAAGAAAATATACTTTCTATGAATAAAATGTGGAAATGTCCAGTAATTTTAGCATCTATAACAAGTAAAAGGAGAGTAAAAGGAGAAAGATTTTTATTCAGTGATAATTTAATAAAAGCTCAAATAAAATCTTTTGCAGATTTTAATAAAGAGATAGTTCCAGCATTTTTTCTTTTAGATGATTGGGATTTATATAGTGTATTTCATTATTGTAGACCTAAGTATGAACCTATTGTTATTATAACAGATATGGGTAAAAAATCTGATTTTGTTAATCAATTATATTTTGAAGAAGAAGTTATGAGTCAAAGAATAGGAGTTGAAAAAGATTTAAATATAGGGGAAATGGAAAATAAGGATGCTTTACAATCATTTAGAGCTATTGAAGATAATGTTTTTTCTCAATTTAAAGAAGTTACTCCTCAACCAATATGGGCATTATATGATTTAATGGAATCCGAATGGAGAACTTGGCAGGGAAAAATTTTGCTAAAATAAAATAATAAAAAACTATGAATAATCAAATTGAATCTTTAGAAGAATTTATAGAAAATAAAAAATTAAATGAAGATGTCGATATACCTGCAAGTTTTTCAACTCAATACATGACAGTCAAAAAACAGATAGCAGATAAAGAAAATCAAAAAAATTTATTATTAAAACAAATAGCTCAAAAAGATTCAGAGTTAAGTATATTAAATAAAAATTTAATTGCTATAGAAACTAAAGCAGCTCAATTACAAGGAAAAGAAGTTATTCAACAACAAAAAACAGAAGAAGTTAAACCCAAATCTCAAGCAACTGCAGGAGAAGTTAAAGCTAATGAATCCTTTAATATTTTTTTAGATGAATTGGATAAAAATTTAGAATTTGATTTTAATCATCTTATTTTAGATGAAGAAGAATCTAATTATAATAATTTAGATATTTTAATTACAGAAGAAGAAAAATGGCCAGAAGAAAATGAAGAAGAAGAAGAAGAAGAAGCTATAGAAGATCTTTCAATCGATTATGTTTTTGCTTTAAGAATAAATGACCCTTCCGAAGAAAGTGAAATTATTTGTAAAGTTTATAGAAATCAAGATGATGATTTTTGGAAAATTAGAGTAGTTAAAGGCTCTGAAGAACCCCTTGAAACCATGCAATTTGATCCATCAATGGATATGGTTTCTATTATTGAAAGAATTGGAGAAATTTATGAAGAAGTAGAAGAAGTTGATATGGATGAATATGAAGAACTTTTAGATGATAAAGAAGAAAATGATGAAAAGTATTTCAATAATGAAAGCTAAAACTATAAATGAAATTTATCATTTTGAAAGAGGAATAGATCCAAAAGATTCAATGAATATTGGAGGTATAGATCCTAAGAAAATTTATAATAAAATAATGGAAGAACCTTTAAAAAAATGGTTAAGTTTTGTTAAATCATTTGAAGGTAAAACTATAAAGGGGCATTTTTTAAAAAAGGATGCTAAATGGGAAGAACTAGATGCTACTTTTGAAGTTGACAAAGCTTATTCGGTAGGGGGAAATATAGGATTTACTTCTACAGATTCAGAAACTTATGAAAATAAAGGAAAGATTAGAATTGTAAAATGATAAGAGCTAAAACTATAAATGAAGTATTAAATTTTGAAAAAAGTGAATTATCTAAGAAATCTTTAAATATTGGAATCGATTCTATGGTTTTAAATTTTTTGAAATGGATAAGAAATCAAGAAGTTTTTGAACGTTATACAGATACTTATTTGGGGTGGTTAGAAATAGGGAAAAAAGATATTTATGATAAAGATATTAAAAATGGATTTATAAAATTTGTAGAAACTTGGCCTCGATATAGACAACTTATGAGGGATTTAGACTTAGATATTAATGATGGGGAACCCGGAGCTACTCCTAAATTAGAAAGAACTATGTTTACAGATGAGCAAGCTCCTTTTGGCGATAAATATTATACTTAACTTTGATGTTAATTTAAATCCTCAAAATGTTAAAAATAAATAAGAATATATAGAATATATAAAAAAATAATGTTAATTATGAAAAACAATTATGTACCAATAACTTTAGATCAATATCTAAATGAATCAAAAACAATAACCCTTAAAAGAGGTTATGGGGAAAGAGGACCTGTTGTTGTAGGTTCTAATGCTCCTATAAGAAATCAAATTCTTTCTTATGTTGCAGAAAGTCAGCGTGTATCTAAAATAGATCTTAAGAGGTTTATTGCTGGTTTAAATGAAGGAAGTAGAAATCCAAATGCTTCTGCTATTATGTGGTTAAAAAGAAATTCACAATTTTTTGTTGCTGAATCAGCTAAAGATGGTCAAACTTATTATAGATTGTCTGATGTAGGAATAAGACTTACAAATAAATTTGTTTCAAATTCTACTCCTTTAGTAGAAGGAAAAGAAGATGATAAAAAAGATGATTATGATTTTCTTGATACTAAAAAAGGATATCCTAGAAAAGGTATAACCGATGATGAAAAAGAAAAGGAAGATGAGGATCTTAAAGAATCTAAAAAAGAAAGTAGAATTAAATCCATTATTGAAAATATGAAAGCTAAAGCAGCTAGTTCTTTAAATGAAGATGATAAAGGGGAAGAAGCTGATGAACTTTCTTTTGATGATTTAGATTTATCTGGTGAAGAAGAAAAGGATAAAGAAGGGGATAAAAAAGAAGATGACAAAAAAGAAGGGGACGATCTTAAAGTAGATGATAAAGATAAAGAATCCGATGGAGAAGAAGAAAAAGTTGAAATAACCGAATTTATTATTACAGTAGATAATGCAGAAGAAGCTATTAAGGAACTTGATGAACTTGGAATTCCTGCTGAAAAAGTAGAAGATGAAAGTTCAGAAGAAAAATCTGAAGAAAAGGTATCTGAAGCTGAAGAAACTCCTAAAGGAGATGATCTTGAATTAGGAGATGATAAAAAAGAAGGGGAAGAAGAAAAAGATGAAGTAACTGGTGAAGAAAAAATTAAAGTATCTGTTGATCATTGGGAAGCTCTTAAAGGTTGGTTAGAAGGAAAAGGAGTAGATGTTGAAGAAATGTTCGGCGGAGAAATTGAAGTAGAAGAACCAGGTGAAGAAGATCTTGAATTAGATCTCGATGATGAAAAAGGAGATGAAGGTGAAGAAGGTCTTGAAATAGATCTCGATGATGAAAAAGGAGATGAAGGTGAAGAAGGTCTTGAAATAGATTTAGAAGAAGGTTCAGAAGGAACCGATTTACCTGGAGAAGCTCCTGATACTGATGGTGCTGAAGGTCTTACTGATAAAATAGCTGATAGAGTTGCTCAAAAAATAGTTGATAAAATGTAATTAAATATATTTTAAAATTAAAAGCTCCTTGTTCCTTTAAGGAGCTTTTTTTGTTTTAAATATATAAAATAAAGAATTTTATGAGAGCTAAAATTTTAAATGAAATTCAAAATTTTGAAAAAGGACAGGATCCAAAAAAAGCTTTGGACTTAGGCGGAATAGTTCCTTCAAAAAAATTTTATGAAATTTTTAAAAAAGCAAAACAAGAATGGTATGCTTACATAAAAGAATTATTAGAGGGTAAAACTATATCAGGAGATATAAGAAAATTTAATCCTAGCAATTATCATTGGGAACCTATTTCTTATCCTATAAAAGTAACTCTTGTTAAATATGAATTTAACAGTGGAGATGGATCAGGAATAAAGGTTTTTACTAAATCAAATAATGATGAATTTTATATTGCACCTGGTAGCAAAATATACATAAAAGAATAAATTTAAAATAGATGAGAGCAAAAACAATAAATAATTATAAAAAATCAGCTGTAATATTTGATTTTGATGACACATTAGTTAAAACAGATGCTAAAATTTATATTTATAAAAATGGCAAACAAATAAAAACATTAACTCCTTATGAATTTAATTTTTATAAAGCTCAACCCGAAGAACAAATTGATATATCGGATTTTAAAGATCCTAGATTTATTATGAATGCTAGAAAATATAAGATGTGGCCTGCTTTAATTCGTTTAAATATGGATATAAAAAAAGGTTTATCAAATACAGATATATTTATTTTAACAGCTAGAGAATCTATTTGTAAAGGACCAATACATAATTATTTAATTAAAAATGGAATAAATATACCAGAGGATCAAATTCTTACAATTGGAAAAGAACAATTAGATAGTTTTGATGCTGCATTAGAAAAAAAGAAAATCATTAAAAATTTAAAGAATACATATTCAGATATAACCTTTTTTGATGATAGCAAAGAAAATATTCGATTAGTATCAGAAATTGGAGGAATACAAACTTGTCTCATCGATGGCATGAATATATAAATAAAAATTAATCAAAATAATAATTAATATGGTAAAATTAGTAGCAGAATCTCTTGAAGAAAATAGATATCAGAGATTAAATGAAGAATTAAATTATGTTTCTGAAGGTTTACTTGGTAATTTTGTAAGTAAACTAAAAGAGGCTTTTGCTAGTTTAGCATCTAAATATCAAAAATTAGATAAAGCTAATGAAGCAGCTGTTAGACAATTTGCTCTTGAAGTAACTACTGCCACTTATGTTTCAGATAAAATAGAAACTGGTTTAAAACTTTTAAAAGCTTGGAGTCAGAAAGCTAGTTTAGAAAATCTTGTTAAATTTTTAGATAAAGCTGCTGCAGATAAATTTTATGGCAGAACTAAAGTTTTATACACTAATAAGATCCTTAATGTAAATTGGATAAAAATGGATGCTGCTAACTTAGAAAATATATTTGCATCTGGCGGAACTGGTGGTAAAACTGCTATGGGTGGAGTATAATTAAATTTTATGAAAGCCATTTTTATAAAAAATAATTCAATATGGAAAAATAGTTCTTTTATAAAAAGAAATATTTTAGAATTTGAAAGATTAAATAAAAAACCTTCTCCTACAGATTTAAATATTGGAATTATACAAAAGCTTTTTGATAAAACATCTGGAGAATGGGGAGATGGAAAATGTGCATATTCTTATGATACATATGGATCAAAAAATTGGATGGATATTATTAAATGGCTTAAAAAAGAAGGATATACTCCTATGGAGATTGAAGAAATTTTAAGGAGTAAATTAATGAGATGGGCAGGAGATAACGCTAATAAAGGAGAAAATGTTACTTTATTAGATTTTAAAAGATTTAATACTAAATATAAAGGTAAATCCCAAGTTGAAATTTTTTTAGATAAAGAGATTAGACCAAATAAAGAAGAATATTTAAAACAAACAGGATTTAATGAAAGTGTAAATGAAGATGCTATGGGAGGAGTTAGTTCCCCTATGTCTACTTTAAATAATACACCAGGAATGGGAAATGCCCAGCCTGCACAAATGGCTGCAATGACAGGTTCTCAACAACAATCCCCATTAGCAAAGGGTTCTGGTGATAAATGGGGTAATACTATTAAAAATAAACCTTATACTCAAGCTAAATCAATTATTACTAAGAAAAAGAAAAAGAAAAAATTAGAAGAAGAAAATATTAATCCTTATGATAAATTAGGAGTTGCAATGGCTAAAAAAATGAAAGTTCCTATAACATTCAAAAAACATAAAAAGGATCAAGGAGTATCTCAAAAAAGAGTAGGGGAATCTATAATGACTTTAGATAAATTTATAGAATTGGGGGGAATTTAAAAATTCCCCTTTTTTATTAAAACCTTTTATATTTTTACTTATATAAGAATTACATAATTTAAACAATTAAATCTTATATAAATGGCAAAAGAATTCATAAAATTTTTAAAAATTAGAAATGTTAAAAATCCTTCAAGGGGATATCCAACTGATGCAGGTATAGATTTTTATGTTCCCAAATTTACTCCACAATTTATTAAAGATCTTAAAGATAAAAATCCTGATATTTTTAAATCTTCTACTCTTAATTATTCTTCTTCATATAGTAATGGATTAATAGCTTCTAGCAGTTGTTGTGGAACTCTTACTTTACAAAATCCTCCTGTTACTGTAAATTATGATTTAGAAGATAAAAATGATAATAATTTTAGATTTGATGAAGAAAAAGGAGAAAATTATTTTTTACTTCCTCCTCATGGTAAAGTACTTATTCCTTCAGGATTAAAATCTCGTATGGTTAGTTCTGGTCGTGCTCTTATTGCATCAAATAAATCTGGTGTAGCTTCCAAACATGGAATTATTTTTGGAGCTCAAGTAGTAGATTATACATATCAAGGGGAAATTCATATTAATGTTATAAATACTTCTACAAAAGTAGTAAGGATTTATGAAAATATGAAACTTATTCAATTTATTGAAACCCCTATTTTTACTTCAGAAATAGAAGTAACAGAAATTAATTTATCTGGAACATTAGAAGGAGGATTAGAAAAAGTATTAGAATTAGAATCCAAAAATTTTTATAAAGGTATGATAACTGATAGGGGTGATGGTGGATTTGGTTCAACAGATAAAAAATAAAAATAAAAATAAAAATATGTTAGTAATAAATTTTTTTATGCTAAAAACTATAGAAGATAGTTTTAAAGAAAGTACTGCATGCTATAATTCTTTACAAATTATGGTAGATCAAGTTTTAAATTGGAAAGATTCTTCTTTTAAATTTGCTCCCGATAATGTTAAATTAGCAATAAAAACTTTAAAAAATTTTAAAGTTTTAGAAGAAATTGATGAAGAAGATTCTAAAAAACAACCTCAACATTTAAATTCATAATGCGTTTCATATTAGTAATTAATTACTGTATAGATGTAGAAAGTCCTGATGCAGAAAGAGATCTTAAAAATCTTAAAGAGCTTCAAGCAGCAATTAATCAATCTAATTTAGTTAATGAATATGATATATTTTTTATTCCAACCGATTCTAATATTAAAATTTTCGAAAAAAGTCCTAATGAAATAGAAGAGATAAAATTATTAGCAAAAGAAAAAATTGAAATGTTAAGTTCAATAATACTTTCTAAAAAGAAAAAATCTAAAAAAGATTTTTTAAAAAAGTTCTTTAAATTCTTATAATATGAAATTAAAAAATCTAAAAAAATTAAAAATCTACATAGCTTCTCCATATACATTAGGTAATAAAATAAAAAATGTAAGACTTCAAATAGATGCTTTTCATATTTTAAGAGATATGGGATTTATTCCAATTCCTCCATTAACAAGTCATTATATTAATGAAGTACAAGAAAGAACTCATGCTGAATGGTTGGAATATGATTTTGAAATACTTCGTACATGTGATATGATAGTTAGAATTAGACCATTAGATGAATATGGTAAAGAAATTTATTCTTCTGGAGCTGATATGGAAGAAAAAGAAGCTAAAAGACTAGGTTTACCATATTATGAATTTAAAACATTAGAGGAAATGAAAATCTTTTTTGAAAATTATGAATAACATTTCAATAAAAGTTTAAAAATAAAAATATTAAAGAAGATTTAACAAAAAGGATTGCCTTTAGTTAAATCTTCTTTTTGTTTACCCATATAATATTAAAAATAATTTAAATGATTATAAATATAGAACAACGTAAGGGAAAATTGATAGTCTCTTATATTAATAAAGAAGGAGATATTTCTTTTATGCAATTAAATATTCCTGCTTCCCATCAATATATCTATGTTTATTCTAAAAATAGAAATGATTATACTCCAGGAATAAAATCTTGGGATGGTAAATTAGTAAAAAAATTACCTACAGAATTTTTATCCAGATATAGAATACAAGAATTTTTTATGGATGCAGGAGAAGAATTAACTGCTCCTCTATTTGAACGTAATTCCCCTAATTTATATTCGTGTGATATAGAAGTTGATGTTGATGATGAAACAGGCTTTGCAGAACCAGAATTAGCTAATAATAGGATTAATACTATTGCATGGAGTCATTATCCTAATGTAACTGTATTTGGTTTAAAACATTTAGATGGCCCAACTATCGATTCTATTGAGAAAAAAATTAATAAACACTTAGAAAAATTAGGTAGAGAATGGAAATTTTTATATAAAGAATATCAAAATGAATCTGATATGCTTTATGATTTTCTTTATAATTATGCTAGACTTGCTCCTCTTATTACTGGATGGAATTTTTGGAATTATGATTGGAGATATATTTCAAATAGATGTAAAAATATTCATTTAGATATTTCCTGGATGAGTCCGTCAAAACAATGGTATAAACATAAAATTATGGATAGGAATAAAAGAATAGATATTTTTCTTCCTCAACATAAATTGATTGTGGACTACATGGAAATTTATAAAAAATGGGATAGAGTTGTTGATCCTAAAGAAAATGCTTCTCTTGATTTTGCTGCTGATGCTGCTTTAGGTATTACTAAAGTAAAATATCCAGGATCTTTTTCTGAACAATATAGAAAAGATTACGATTTATATGTTTTTTATAATGCTATTGATGCTTGTCTTGTAGAAGAAATCCATAACAAATTAAAAACTATGGGAATTTTCTTAGGTTTAGGAAATATTACTCGAGTTGAAGCTATGAATGCATTTTCTCCAATATCTATGCTTGAAGCAACTTCAGTAAGATATGCTTATAAAAGAGGATGGATATTTCCTCAATCTAGATCAGAAAGAACAAGAGAAAATTATGAAGGAGCTTTTGTATTTAATCCAACTCCGGATCTTTATGAATGGGTAGCTTCTTTTGATTTTAATTCTCTTTATCCTACAATAATGAGACAATGGAAAATATCTATTGAAAATTTTATTGAAAAGAATAAAAATAGAAGAGATGTTGATAATCTAATAAAATGTTCCTCGGGAGCTATATTTGATCCATCTGGAGAACCTTTGTTACCGGAAATACTTACAGATTATTATGCTCAACGAAAAAAAGCTCAAAAAATTGGAAAAGATGCAGAAAAAGATTTAGCTGAATTAGAAAAAATTCTTAAGGAAAGAGAAACATCTTCTTCTGAAGCTATTGTTTAAAATCAAGATTCGTTAAAAACCGATAAATAATTTACTGGTAAAAGGCCTAAATAAAATAATTAAATAAGTTATGATGAATAATTATACTGAAGATCAATTAAAAGAAGTTGGTCTTCAATATTTTAATGGAGATATTCTTGCTTGTAATGTATGGATTTCTAAATATGCATTGAAATCTAAAGAAGGTTATTTTTTAGAAATATCTCCTGATGAAACTATTAAAAGGGTTTCCCATGAAATACATAGAATTGAACAAAAATATCCTAACCCTCTTTCTTATGAAGAAATTTATGATGCACTTAAAGGATTTAAATCATTTATTTTTGGAGGATCTATATTATTTGGAGTTGGTAATAAAGATCAAATATCTTCTTTGGGAAATTGTTTCTTTATCGATAATGGAGCAGATTCCTATGGTGGTATTTTTAATATTGATGAAACATTAGTTCAAATAATGAAAAGAAGAGGAGGTGTAGGTATTACTCTTGAACATCTACGACCTTCATCTGCTGGGGTAAATAATGCTGCTCAATCCTCAACGGGAGCAGTATCTTTTATGAATAGATATTCAGAATCTACTAGAGAAGTAGCACAGGATGGTCGTCGTGGAGCTTTAATGATTACAATGAATGTAAATCATCCAGATATTTTAGATTTTATTATGAAAAAAGATGATTTAACTAAAATAACAGGTGCTAATGTTTCTGTAAAAGTAACCAATGAATTTATGCATGCTGTTGAATCTGATGAAGATTATATTTTAAGATGGCCAGTAGAAAAGGAACAACCTAAATTAGATGAAACTCTTTCCTACAATAAATTACATAAAATGGAAGATGGAACTTATGTTAGAAGAGTAAAAGCTAAAACTATTTGGGATACTATTGTTAAACAAGCTCATAAAAATGCTGAACCCGGTGTACTTTTTTGGGATAATATTATAAAAGAATCCCCTGCAGATATGTATAGTCATTTAGGGTTTAAAACATTAGGAACCAACCCATGCGGAGAAGTTCCCTTATCCCCATTTGATAGTTGTCGTTTAGGTTCAATAAATCTTTATACAATTGTAGAAAATCCATTTACTGTTGAAGCTCAAATAGATTGGAATGAACTTGCAAAAAGAGGGCATTTAGCTCAAAGATTTATGGATGATATTATAGATTTAGAAGAAGAAAAAATTTTAAATATTATAAATAAAATTGATTCAGATAAAGAAGCTGAATATATTAAAAGAGTTGAAAAAGAAACATGGCTAAAAGTTTTAGAAGTTCTTCGTAAAGGTCGTAGAACAGGAATAGGATTTTTAGGTTTAGGGGATATGTTTGCAGCTCTTGGAATTCGTTATGGAACTCCGGAATCAACTAAACTTGCAGGGGAAATACAAAAAGTTATAACTATTAGTGCATATAAAGAATCCGTTAAATTAGCTAAAGAAAGAGGATGTTTTTCCATTTGGAATGCAGATATAGAAGGAACAAATCCTTTTATAAGAAGAGTAATTAGTGATAATTTTGATAATAAAGAATATGCAGATTATATAAAAACTGGTAGAAGAAATATTGCTAGTTTATCTATAGCTCCAACAGGTACACTTGCCTTAGAAGTTCAAGTAACATCGGGTATGGAACCAGTTTATAAAATATTTCATAAAAGAAGAAAAAAAATAAATCCAAATGAATCCGATAAAAAAGTAGATTTTGTTGATGAAAATGGGGATTCATGGGAAGAATATAATGTAATTCATAAGCCTTTTATTGATTGGTATATTACAGTAAGAAAAAATACATTTAAAGATCTTATAGAAGCTAAGGAAGAAGTTCCAGAAGATTTATCTTTTGAAAGAATTTATAAAGAATTTCAATATCTACCGGAAGAAATATTAAATCAACTTATATCAGAATCTCCTTGGGCTAAAAGCGAATCTCATGAAATAGATTATTTAGAAAAAATTAGAATGCAAGGAGCAATTCAAAAATGGGTAGATCATTCTATTTCAGTTACTCATAATCTTCCAGAAAAAATCTCTTTAAAAGAAGTAAATGATATTTATTTACAAGGATGGAAAGAAGGTTGTAAAGGGCTTACTATTTATAGAGAAGGTTCAAGATCTGGAATTCTTTTAAGTAAAAAAGAAGAAATAGAAGATGATTTTAAAGAAATAAATGCTCCAAAAAGACCTAAATCACTTCCAGCTGATTATTATATTGCTGTAGCAAATGGGATAAAATATGCTGTAATTATTGGTCTTTATAAAAATAAACCCTATGAAATATTTGCTTTTGAAAATCCCCCAGTTTCTAAAAATACAAAAGGTTCTATTATAAAAGTTAAAAAAGGTCATTATAAATTTGTTAATGGAGAATTTGAAATAGAAAATTTATCAATTACTAGCAGTTTAGAACAAAAAATGTTAACTCTTACAGCTTCAATGTTATTAAGACAAAGAGCTCCTATTAAATATGTTATTAAAGTAATAGAAAAAATAGACGAGAATATTACATCATTTTCTTCTGTAGTAAGAAGATATTTATCTAAATATATTATATCAGATGCCGGAGAAAAGTGTCCTAACTGTGGAGAAAAACTTATTATGCAAGATGGATGTGTAAAATGTGAAAATTGTGGATATTCTAAATGTGGATAAAATAAAAAAGTTAAAATAATCTTAAATCCTTATCTTTTAATAAGGATTTTTTATTGAAATATATAAATTAAAAAACCTAATGAAATTAGTTAGAGAATTTATAGATTTTGAAAGGGGATTATCTGATAGAGGTATTAAATCAAAATTATTAGGATTTAGAAAAGGACAAATATTAACTAGTAATAAAGTAGATGATGAAGGATTATATAGATTATGGATTTATATAGGGAAAAATGAAAGCCCTGCATATATAAATGCTAAATATAATATAGAAGCTTATCCTTTAGGATTTTTTTCTAAATTAGAAGGATTAAAACATATGCATAAAATTATAGGTGCTTCTAATTTAATGACTAATGATTCAAAAATGAGAATTTTGGACGAGGATGAAGTTAAAATGGTAAAAAATTATTTAAATAATACAGAAAACATAAAATATATTAATGAATTAGAAAATTATTTAAATCTAAAAATATTTATATAATGAAATTAGTTAAAGAATCTTTATATTTTGAAAGACCAACTTCTGAAAAAGAATATAGAAATAAATTACTTGGTTTTAGAGAAGGCCAATTAATTAAAAGAATGGAAGAAGTAGGTTCTAAGAATGAAAAAATCTTTATGATTGTTAAAAAACATAAAAATTATGAATTAAAGGGGGAAGAATTATTAATGGTTCAAAATATAGGGAACTTAATTAGAAAAAAATTTAAAAGTCCTCTTATAAATTTTATACATGATAAAGAACTTAAAGATTATCTTTATTATTTTCAAGAAAATAAATTAGCTTTAACTGATTTAGAAATAAAATTAATTAAAGATGATCTTTCTACAAAGGAAGGTAAAGAATTTTTAGATAAACTTAAATTAAAAATCGGATTAGTTCCATTTGAAATTATAAACTAACTTTAAAATCAGGAATATATAAATAAAATTAAAGAAACCTTTGGGTTTATTCCATTTATATGATAACATCCTTTGTTATAAAAAATATATTAGCTGAAGAACTTTTTGGTTCTCGTATATGTGAAAGTGTAGAAGATCATGAAATTGTAGAATATTTTTATAAGGAACTTTTATGTGAAAAATTTTTATATGGGGAACCTATAACAGTTCCGGAGCTTCGTAAAATACTTCGTCAAAAAATTTTAAATTTTGAATTTATAAAACTTAATGGAGAAGTTCGTCCTGCTAGAGGGACAACTATGATGAAATATATCCCTCATTCGGATCATCCAAAAGGTATTCGACCATCCTCTCCTAAAGTAGCTACCTTTTATGATTTAGATAAAATGGCATGGAGAAGTGTTTCTCAAAGAAGTAAAGAAATAGTACTTAAAAAAGATGTAGAAAAAGATAGACCTGTAGTTGTTGTACGAGATAAAGATAAAAGAGCTGTTAAGGTTTCAAAAGAAGAACCTAAACCAAAAGTAGAAGAACCTATAGAAGAACCAATTGATGAACTTAATGTAGGAGATATCAGAAATTATCTTAATAGAAGAGATGAAAATATTGTTATTGAAATTGTAAGAATATCTGATGAAGGAGAAATTTTTGTAAAAGAACTTAAATATGGTGCTCTATTTAAAGTTCCATCAGAAAGAATTAAGAATATAGGTGAAAAATTAACGGATGGTAAAGAATTTGATAAAGCACAATATAGAAAAAGAACAGCAATTCCTATTAAACCTAAAGAAGAAATTATTAAAAAGGAAAAGCCAATTAAATCAAATCTTCCTCCTATATCTAAAGAAGAAGAAACAATTCTTCTTCCTCTTGAACAAAAACCCGCTAAAGAACCTCCGAAAGAAATTCCTACGGAGCCAGAAGAACCGGGTGAAGAGCCAGAAGAACCAGAAGAATTAAAACCAGAAAAATAATAAGAAACCCCATAAAACTTTATGGGGTTTCTTATTTATAATAGATATACTTAATAAGAAAAATTATAATAACTTAATCATTTAAATAAATAGTAAAATGGCTAAGCATATAAAAATAAGAAAATAAAATGGCTATTGTATTATATTCTAATGGACTTACAGAAGAATTTTTATCAAATGATCATACTTTCTCAGATAAAGAAATATTAAGTCTTTTTTCAAATTTTAATAGTATACAAACACAAAGATTGAGAGAAATTCCTAATACTTGGTGTGTATGGGGGGTTTATAATAAACCATTAGCAGAAGATTATAATAAATTAGGTTCTGATGTTCTTCAATATCATTGTTATTCTCATATACTTTTTATTCATGATACAGAGCTTGATCCATCTTGGAATTTAGTTGATGAAATTATACAATTTGGATATAAAGAATTTAAGGGGGATATTATGGTTTTTTTGGATGGAGTAGCTTTAGAATCTTTAGCTGAATTAGAAAAAATCCAAAGTAAAAGTGGCAATCCTAATATAATTTCTATAGAACAAATAGGAGTTTCTAATGATAAAAGACTTATATTTAATTTTAATCCAGATAAACAATCAAATAATTTTTTTGATAATAATAATTTTTGGGAATTTGCTCAAAAAAGTTATGCTTTTTTAAAGAATTACTATAGAGATGGGGAATCTTTTGCAATCTTTGCAGATAAAAAGATGATTATGATTATTCCCGATAATAAAGTTAAAATTTATATTGAAAAACTTATTAAAATTTTTGAAAATAAAGAAGATTATATAGCTTGTGCAGATATTAATAGAATTTTTAAAAGTTGGACAGCTTTTAAAAATAAAACTATAGATAAAAAAGAAACTTCTAAAAAAAGAGGTAGGCCAAAAAAGAAAGAATAAAATGGATTCCTCTTTGCATAAAAATATCATTTTAAATCAATTATTAATTAAAGGTAAAACTATACAAATAAAAGAAGTTTCCCCTTTTTTAAATGGTATACCTCCTTTTGCTTTATGTCTTAATGAAAATATGGATCTTTGTTGGAATTCCTTTCCTGTTTATAAAATTGAAGCAGGAAAAGGCATAGATATTTCCATTAATTCTTTAGGTATAATAAAAATAGAAGCTTCTATAAATTTTCCTCCTTTGCAATCTTCCTTCATAGAAGATAATAAAATAAAAGATACTGAGATTTATTGGGATAATGGTCAAATGGGAATTGGTAGATATCCTCTTCTTTCGTATCATTTAGATATTGCTGTTTCTGAAAATTTAGTTTCCACAGCATTTCATATAGGAGATGGAATATCTGGATTTTCTATGGGGAATGGAACAAATGAAGGGTTTCTTCCTGAAATTATTGGAATGGGGAAAGATGAACATGATGCAGGACTTTATTTACTCGGAAGAGCTGGAAATAATATTTCTTCAAATATCCCGCTTATTATAATAGATGGTAGAAGTAATTCAGATACAAAAATTTTAAATCGTCCTATTTTTGGTATAACTAGTGCAAAATATGATGATTATAAAATGATTATAAATCAAAATGGAGATATGGGATTAGGTAAAATACCTAAAATATATAAATTAGAAGTAAATGGTAAAATAGAAGCAGAAGATCTTATTTTAAATAAATTTAGCATTTTAAACTTAATTGATATAATTAAAAATCATGAAGATGAAATATCTAAATTAAAAGACGAGATAAAAAACATACGAAATAAAACTAAAAAATAATGATACAAAATTTATTATTAGCTATTCTTCTCATTTTATGCATTATATTATTAGTTTCCATATTTAGAAAGCCTTTTGATGAAGTTATTAGAAATCCTTGTCGATTTAAAATATTACCTCCAAAATATTTTATTTCAGAAGATGAAAAGAGAAAAGAAGCATTTTTTACCATAACAGTTCAAAAAAGACATAGATATTTTATAAATTTTCCCTTACTTTTTAAATTTTATTCAGATAGAGAATTTAAATCTTCTATTAGAATATATTATAGAATACCCGGGGATGAAAAACAAAAACTTTTAGAAAGGGATGTGGAGTTTACAAGTAAAACAAAAGAACATATAGTTCATATTACAGATGTTATTTTAGGCAAAATTTTAATTGAAATATTATTAGAAATAGAAGTAGGCAATCCTATTATAGGATTTGAAATACTTGAAAATAGTACTTGTGATTTAACTAAAGAACATAAATTAGAAATAAAATGGCCTGAATAAATTTTTTTACTATAGAATTTTTTTTACTAAAGAATTTTTTGTATATTTGCTATGTAATTTAAATCTATAGCTATGAAAACTTTAGTTATTATATTGAGTATGATGCTTTTATCCTATCCAGGTAAAAAGTACTATAATTTACAAAGGATTGATAATCATCTTTTTATAACATTATCATTAAATAATAAACCCGCTTTATTTATTATCGATTCCGGATCTACTAAATCTATTATGGATATTTCCAAAGCTAAGTTATTTGGATTCAATTATATAGAATTTGGGGATCAAAAATATGCTGGTATCGGAGGATTAAGCCAAATTTACATGGTTTATGATTTTGATATTAAAGAGTTTTCATCCATTCCTTTTCTAGGGGTGGATCTTTCTAAAATGACTTCATTATTTAAATCTAATACTGGTGAAATAGTTGGTATATTAGGAATGGATTTTCTTCGCAATAACAATGCTATATTAGATTTTTCATCAAATTCATTAATAATTAAATAATTTTTTTATATTTTTATTTTAGCTAAAGAAAATTTGTATATTTGCTTTTTTAAAAAATATGAAAAATACTCTTTATATAAATTACACTAAAGCAGGAAAAGCTATAAGTGATCATGAAACCGAATCGGTTTTAATTGAACAATCCTCTATTTGTATTAATGGCCAAAATAAACAATTCAATGTTTCTACAGAAAATGTTATAAATGCTGCAAGAGCCATGAAGCTTGAAGGCAAAATTACATGTAACCTTATAATTATGTTTGAAGGAATAGAATTAGAAATGAATGAATATTGTAAAATATCAGATTGGCCTAAAGGATTTTGTGATTATAATGAAAACTGGGCAGGAAAAATCCTATCCCTTTCTATCAATAAAAAAAGAAAATTAAACACCTACTGATTTTGAAATAAATAGTGGAAATTAAATAGTTATGAAATATTTTAATCAGGAAAAAGATTATACTTGTGGATGTGCTTGTATTAGAATGGCAATAAGTCATTTTTCTGAAATTATTCCAGCTGAAATTGAACTCGAAAAAACTTTAGAAACATTATCAAATAAAGGAACTCATCCTAATACCATTGTTAAATATTTTAAAAATTGTGGTTATGATACTATAGAAGAAAATAATTCTTCATTAGATAAAGTTCGTTTTTATCATAATAATGGATATGTTGTAATGTTAGCTATTTCTGTGGATGTTCCTCATTTTACAATTTATAATGGAGATAATGGAAATCATATATTTTTCTTAGATCCTTTTTATGGGGAAATTTCTAAATTAATAACTAAATTCACTTCTCCAAAAACAATTTATCCACATTATAGATGGCGAGTAATATCCAATGAATTTAAAAAATACTATTCGGAGGCTAATTTTGATGATGAAGAAAGCTATAATTATTTTATAGCAGTTAAGAAATTATAAAAATATATTATGGAATTATCATTAAAAACAAAAGAAGATTATTTTGCAGAATTAACTATTAATATAGGTAATGCAAAAATAATTGAGGATTTAGCTAAATATACCACTAAAGAAGGATGGGGAGTTGAAGAATCTATTATTGAAAATTTTATTACAATTGCAAATGATTTAAGCAGATTTAATAATACTTCAGATGTAGAATTTGCTAAAAAAATTTTACAATCTTGTTTAAATAGTTCAGATCGAGATGAAATTTTAGAATGGCTTTCAGAAACAAAATAAATTCCATATATTTAATATAAATTTAAAAATTTGATTATGAAAAAAATTGCATTATTAGTAATTGATGGTCAGAATGATTTCTGTACTGTCAAAGGTTCATTATTCGTAGCTGGAGCTACCGATGATATGAATCGAGTATCTGATTTCATTCTTAAGAATAAGAAAGCTATTGATTATATAGCTCTTACTCAAGATAATCATCAGGTAATTGATATTTCTCATCCTTCATTTTGGCAAGATAAGAATGGAAATTTTCCAAATCCTTATACAATTATTACTACCAAAGATGTAAATGAAGGAATATGGTCTCCCCGATTTGCCCCCTTAGAAGCTATTAAATATATTGAGCAATTAGAAGCTCAGGGGGAATTTCCTCATTGCATATGGCCAGAACATTGCATAATTGGTTCTGAAGGAGCTGCATTTATATCTGTATTGATGGATGCAGTAAAAGAATGGGCTCGTCAGGGTAGATTTTACCAAGTAGTAGCTAAAGGAACTAATCCTTTAACTGAACATTTTGGAGCATTTCGTGCTAATATTCCAATACAAAATCGTCCCGAAACTCAACTTAATCAAAAGTTAATTCAAACCTTGGAATCATACGATAGTATATTTTTTGGTGGGGAAGCTAAAAGTCATTGTGTTGCTAACACATTAAAACAAGCTTTGGATTTTCCTGATTTAGCTAAGAAATTTATAATTCTTGAGGATTGTATGTCAAATGTTCCTGGATTTGAACATTTAGCAGATAAAATATACGATGATGCCGTTAAAGTTGGTGTCACTTTTGAAAAATCAACTAATATTAATCTTTAAAATTTTAAAATTATGAATGAAAAATTTGGTAATGATGTAGATTTCAATTTTGATTTTAATAATGTTGATCCTGCATCCCTTCAGACAGATGATACCATTAATGCCGTATTTATACTTGATAAATCTCCATCTATGATGGAACGTTTACCAGGTGCTAAACCAGGAGAACCTCAAACTCGTATTGAAGCATTAAATGCCGGGTTAAATGATTTTACCCAAACAATGCAAAAAAGTCATATTGCTGATAGACTTTTAGTGTCAGTGGTAGTTTTCGATGACAAAGTAGAAGTTTTATCGGGATATCAACCAATAGTAAATGTTAAACCATTTAATATTACTCCGGAAAGAGGAATGACTGCTTTATATAAAGCATGTCTTATTGGTATTACTAATGCTGTTAATTACCGTAAAAACCTGGAAGATTCTGGCATCACTGCTAAAACTTTAGTTTTCATTATTACCGATGGGGAAGATAATCAATCCCCCATGGATGCTCCGAAGGTAAAATCCTTGCTTGAACAAATTAATAAGGATGAGAAAAACGTATTCAGTTTTACTACTATTCTTTTTGGTATTGGGGAAGATTCTAATATTGAAAAATCAAGAGAAGTCATGGGTATAGCTAAAGAATTAGTTGCTCCTCCTGCTACTACTGGTGCAGAATTTAGGAAAATGATTAATTGGATTAGTAGCTCAGTTTCATCTGCTGCAACTAATCAATCAATACCATCTTTCTAATGAATATAAGATCCGTTTTAAGACGTGGAATAGATCATCCTCTTAGATGTGAGGATGATCTATTCATTTTTCAAAATGAACAATTTGTAATAGGAGCAGTATTTGATGGATGTACCAGTGGGGAAACTTCTTCATTTGCAAGTACATTATTTGTTAAATTGTTTAATAAATCTATTAAAGAAGTTTTAGAAAGTAAAAAAAATCATATGGCTATATTTTTACATGAGGATTTATTTAAACAATTTATTTTTAATCTTAGAAATATAAAATTGGGGTTAACTGCAAATGAATTATTAAGTACAATTGTTTATTTTGTGTATGATATTAGGAGAGAACAAATAGTATCCTCTATTTGTGGAGATGGAAATATTTTTTTAGATAATGATAGAATTCATATTCACAATGAAGATAATTCTGTTGAATATTTATCTACTAAAATCTTAAAACCTATAAGCGATTTATATGATGAAATGCAATTTGCTATAAAAGAAAATCCAATGGATTTTTCTATATGTAGTGATGGAATTGAATCATTTAAACATAAATCGGGGATTACTAAAGAAGGAGAAGCTATTCAATCATTAATTATAGATAACTCATTTTTAAATGTAGAATCAATGCTCAACCGTAAGTGTAATATTTTACAAACTAAAAATGATATTTACCATACTGATGATTTATCAATAATACGAGTTATATTATGAACTATACTAATAAAAAAGGAAATATACTAAAAATTAATGATAGTAAAGAAATAACTCGAGGAGGGGAAGGTAAGATTATATCTTATAATAATGATAAAGTTGCTAAGATATATTTGCCTGGAATAAAAGGGATAAGCGAAATTAAATTTAATGATTTAATAGTTTTAAGTAATTTATTTGTAAAACCTGAAGAATTAATTTACTCTGGTAATAAAATAGCAGGCTTTTTTATGAAGTATATACCAAAAGATTATTTTACTTTATTTGCTGCTTTTAGTATATTATTTGCTAAAAAAAATAATATTGATAATAAGTCAAAATTAAAAACTTGTCAATTTATTATCAATGGAGTAAAAGAAGCCCATATTAATAATATAGTAATAGGGGATTTAAATCATTTCAATATTCTTATTAATCCGGATGGAGATGGCTTTTTTATTGATGTAGATTCCTATGGTACCCCTAATGCTAAACATTCTGGTAAACAACTTCCTGAAGTTCAAGATCATTTTAAAGGATGTGTAATTAACAAAGAAGCTGATTATTATGCTTTAGCAACCCTTATTTATAATTATCTTTCAAATATTCATCCATATAAAGGGGTTCATCCTTTATATAAATCATTAAGCGAAAGAGCTTTACATCGTATTCCTGTTTTTGATAAAACCCAAAATATTAAAGTTCCTAATTTTTATGCTCCTATAGCTGACAAGAATTTACAAAACCAGTTTGAAGAAATATTTGTAAAAGGAGAACGATTTCCTATTAAACTTAATAAATCTATTATTACTGTAATTCCTTCAATACCAACTTCTGTAACTATTAAAATCAATGCAGATTTACTTATTACTGAAGTACTTAAAAATACAGATATCAAATTTATTTCAAATAGTAGAAATAAATTATCTGTAACAACATCTACAGGTATTGATGTTTATGAAGCTAGCTATAAAGGATTTTATAAAATTATAGAATCATTTTCTTTAGATTATAAAATTATACTTACTGATAAATATCTTTATTCTTATCATAATGGGGAACTTCATATAGTTAAGGATAACATTAGTTATAAAATAACTAATTTGAAATTTACCAAAAATGCAGTACTTAAACAATATGAAAATATTTTAGTAGTAATTGACAATGAAACTTTATTTACTATTAAACTTGATGAAGTACTTAATTATCAAGTTGCTCATGAAGCAATTACTGTATTTGATAAACGATTTAGAAAAAATATAGGATTAATTCAACATGTTAGTGGTAATACATTAATATTTTATAATTATAAAGGGATTTTAAATACCCATCTTGAAAAATGCCGAATTCATGACATATCACAAATTGGAAATATTATTATTTCTCATGAAATGGATAAAAACGGTAATAGTTTATTTTCATTAGGATATATTAATAATGGAAAACTAGAACGAAAATTTAAAGTAGACTCATTATGTAATGTTTCTACTGATTTTGAAAACTTAGTAATAATACCCCAGGATGAAAAATTATTATTATTTAGATATCAAGATTTATCCTTTATATCTGATATAAAATGTGATTTTGTTTCTGAATCATTCTCGGTTCATTCTACCCAATCAGGTATTTTCTTATCAGATTTAAATAATTTATGGCTAGTAAATAAACGTTAATAATATTATAAAATCTTTTAATATATTTGTTCAATAAATTTATTTATAAATGAAAGCTCAAATAAAAACTACAGGTACAACTACAACGGAAAAGAAACCTATAAAAAATTATTTGAATTTATTAACTTCTTTTAATTTTGAAGATATTAAAGATCGTTTAAAATTCATGATAATATATTTTATACTTGGTATATTTATAGTGTTTTTAGGGGATATACTTATACATTTAACATTTAATGCTTCTGGCATAATTATATTAGTTTTTGGTATAATAATAACTTGTGCTGCATTACTAGTTCCTTTAATATCTTGGTTAAATAATTCATATTAATATGAAAGTTTTATATTTTCAAAATGAAAATGGGGATACCATACGAGTTGAAGTTTCTTTAGGAACTGAATGTACTATTTCTAATCAAATTACTTATTTTAAATATAATTTATATTTGAGAAAATGTAAGATCCCCATTATCTCTTTGATATGCTAATCTAATATTTATTTCATTCATAATTATAGTAAATATTTGAAAAAAATTTGTATTTTTAAAGAAAAATATACTATGGAAAATATTAACAAATTAGAAGAAAAATATCTCAAAGCAAAAATAGCTTATTATGAAGGAATTCCATTTTTAACAGATGCAGAATTTGATGCCCTTGAAAAAATATTAAAAGAAAAAGAATCTAAAGTTATTGAACAGGTAGGTTCTAAGCGTAAAGATTTTGATTTTACCCATCCAACAAAAATGCTTTCTTTATCTAAGGAACAAATGGAAGCTACTCCAGAAGGAACTAATTATATGAAAGAACCTTTTGAAAAATGGTATACTAAAAGATTTTCTCAATTAGGTAAAATACCTACTCTTTTAAGTTCCCCTAAATTGGATGGTAATGCTATTAATATAATATTTAGAGGAGTTAAATTAGCTAATGTTCTTACCAGGGGGGATGGTTTTACAGGTAAGGATATTTCTAAAAGATTTTTAAATAAAATCCCTCAAGAAATTAAATTACTTGGATTAGAAATAAAAGAAACAGATGTTATTGAAATTCGTTGTGAAGTAGTTATAAAAACTGCTATTTTTAATGAAAAATATGCTTCTGAATTTGCTAATCCCCGAAATTATGTTGCTGGAGTTATAGGAAAAGATGAAGAAGATGAAATAAAAATATCTGAATTAGATATTATACCTCTTCATTATCTCGTTAATGGTAAACATATAAGTCAATCCTATTTTAAATTAAATGATCTTTTTTGCAATGATATAAATATTCCTTTTATAGTTAAAAATTATATTGGAGTTATAAAAGAATATGAATCTTTAAGAGAAAATTATCCTTATCAATTAGATGGGGTAGTAATTTCTTTTCCTGCTGAATTTAGAGAACAATTAGGAGAAAATGATCATGATCCTGAATGGGCTTTAGCTATTAAATTTGTTCCTCAAGAAGCAATAACTCCTTATGAAGGAATTGAATGGAATATTTCTAAAAGAGGTGAAATCATACCTACAATTCTCCTTAAACCTATCCTTTTAGATGGTTCTACGGTTCGTAGGGCATCTGGTTATAATGCAGGTTATATTGTAGATAAGAAAATTGGTCCGGGTTCAGTAGTGAGCATTGCAAAAGCAGGAGACATTATACCAGAAATACAAAAAGTTATAGTTGAATCTGCTGAAGATATAAAAAATATTTTACCACAAAAATGCCCATCATGTAGTTCTTTAACGACTTTTGATGGTATTCATTTAGTATGTACTGATAATAATTGTATTGGTAAAATAGCTAAACAACTTTCAGGAGCAATAAAAATTTTAGAAATTCAAAGAATTGGAGAAAAAACAATAGAACCATTTGCTAAGGATTTTGTAAATATGTATGAACTTATTAAATGGGCAAGAACTATTGGAGAAACTTCTAATGGAAATATAGATCAATATGGAATCAAATTTGGTTCGCGTTCACATGAAATTTTTATTCAAGCTTTTAAAAATATTAAATCTTTAACTTATCCTCAAGTTATTCAAATGTTAGGATATGAAAATGTTGGAGATAAACTTTCTACTCAATTATCTCGGGAACATGCCGGATTAGATTTTGATTATGCTAATTTAGAAAGAGCTCTTGTAGCTAAATTAAGGGATCCTCAAGTTTCTGATTATATAAAATCAGTTGTATCCGGATTAGAAAATTTAGGCATTATTATAGATAGGCCTAAAAAAACTATTAATAATATTTCTTCTATTTATGTCTGTATGACCGGAAGTCCTAAAGAATTTGGTTTCAAAACTAAAGAAGAATTTATAAACCAATTTCCTGGAGTAGAAGAAGTTTCTATTTCTGATAAAAAATGCCAATATCTTATTACTGATTCTTATTCATCAACAAGTAATAAAATGGGGGTAGCCGCTAAAAAAGGTATTCAAATAAGAACTTATGGGGATTTTAAAGTTTAAATAATATGAATCAATCTAAAGAAGAAAAAGAATTTCCAATTTATAGGTTTTCAGCTAAATGGTCTCAAGAGGGAAAACAAGATCCAGAATATCCTAAATGGTATGAAGGTTTGCCGGAAGGACGAATTTGGAATAGTACTAGTTTTTCAAAAATGTTCAAAGAAGAACAAACTCAAGAATTTTTAGATAACTATGTTAAAGAATGGTGGAATAAATTAATAAAAAGAAAGAAAGAAAGATTTCCTATAATAAATCCCGAATTACAATATTTAAAAGCAGAATTTAAAGAATGGGAAGTTTGGGTCTTAACATGGTTTCAACACGAAACATTTGATATAGGACAAACTAATGAAGAAGTTCTTGAAAGTTTTTCTAATTATGTTTTTAGAGTACAATCTAAAAATAGAAATATTGAAAGAAATTTTCCAGAAAATGAATGGTATCAGAATGGATATAAAGCTTTAATGGGAGCAGAAGATCAATGGAGATGGCATGGAGCTGAACCTGATGGAAAACCTTCTGATCACAGTCCTGCTCCATGTAGATGTAAATTTTGTAAAAAACAAGGAGTTATACGAATAGCTCATTAAATATTTATAAAATGGAAGTATATTTAGGAGAATCGGATGTAAATATGTCAGAAAGTAAATTTAAGGATTTTACTCCTATAGATTGGTCTATTTATTTTATTGAAAAATATGGACAAATTGATGGAAGTCATCATACAACATGGGTTTTAGATCAAGTAATAAGAATATTAAAAGGAACTAAAATAATAGTTAAGCTTGCTAAATGGAGTAATGGACAGCAAGAATATAGAGTATGGCTAGATGAGCCTTCTGAAGAATATAAAAGTTGGCAAAAAGAAATGTTAGGGAAATTTATAGATGGAGAATATGAATATACTTATGATGAAGGAATAGCACCATGACTAAAAACGAAGAAATAAAAATAGTAAAACAAATAGGAGAAAAAATTGGCTATGGTAATCTAATGATGATAGCTTCTGCTTTATGGAAATCTAGTATGGAAAAACAAAATTATCCTACATCAGGAGTATTTGTTCCAACGTGTAAATTATTTATCAAAAAAGGATTTTATGATAAAAGAGAGGAATTAATGTATGATAAATTAATAGAAATAGCGGAAAAAAATAATTAATTATGATACTATCATTTGAAAAACCCGAAAAAATTAGATCTACAGAAGAACATAATAAAATGTTTTCCTCAGATTGTGGAGTAGCAGGAACATATGTTTCTAATATGTCAGAAGAAGATCGTAAAAAATTTAAAGCTAAACATATAAAAGGAGAAGATGAAAGGATTGAAATAAGAGTTGAAATGGGATCCAATATTCTTATTATAATATATAAAAATCCTAAAGTAGTAAAATATGATTTTCATAATTATAAAGAATATGCTAAAAATCATAAAAATATTCAAATTTCTACAAATGGAAAATTGGATCTTTCTTTTGAACAATTAGAAAATCTTAAACAAGCTATTAATGAAGCTAAACAAATATTAAATTTATTATAAACAAATTAAATACTATTTTATGAAATACTTATTAATATTCTTTGGATTGGGAATTATTGAAGGCATATGTTTAATGATAGCTGGATTTTATTTTTTAAATCCTTCATATTATGATGCATTTAGATGGGTATCCTATGGTTTATTTGGGATCTATACAATTCTTTCGATACTTTGTTTTTATACATTTAGAAAAAAGATTTTTAGAAAAAGAATTTTGAAAAAGAGAATTTTGAAAAAAAGAAAATCTAAAAAATAATGAAAAATACGAAAAATTTAATGACTATAATTCTTTTAATAATAGGATTTAGTTGTATTTTTTTATTAGTATATAATGATCAAGATCCTGTTTTATTAGATTATAAATTAAGAATACTTAAAAAAGGATCAATTTTTGAACACCCTCAACGTCCTCCATCTAAAGGTATATTTAAACCTTGGCTAGATAATAATACATTTTCGATTCAAGATTTAGAAAAACTAAAAGAAAAACATAAAAATATTTATGTTTTTAGTTGGATTTATTTAGATACAACTGATAGAATAGAGAGTAAAGCTCATCATAGTCATACTTGGGATATTAAAAAAATAAAAGGATATTTACAAAATAATGATTGTAAATATGATACTTCCATTATTGAAATAAAATTAAAATTACATGAATAGCATATATTTAGTTCGCCCGGAAGATAATGCTATATTTGAAATAGATCCATCTAATGGATGTTATCGCCCTTATATAACTAAAAATATAAAAAATAGATCTAATGCTAATATTTATTTTACATTTAAAAATTTAACTGAAGATTATGGTTGGATCCCTATAGAAGAATCTGAAATCCCTAAATATCAAGAATTAAATAAAGAATGGAATCGAATTTGGACTAAATATTATGAAAGTGATGGCCATAATGGAATAAAAGGAAGAAATAATTTAACTTCAGAAGAAATAGAATTTATTAATTTAAAAAAATATTAAAAAAGAATAATAAGTTAATATTTTTATGTATATTTGTTTCCCAAAGTATAAATTTAAACTATGGAAAAATTTGTTCATAAATTTAAAGCTCTTTTACCTTCATCGTGTATTATAAGAATAGTTAATCAGAAGGATGAAATTAATCTGAAAGATAAACATATGATTCTATTTGAAAATACTGGTGATGGGGTTTCAGTAACTAATGCAAGTGAAATAATTGCTTCAGAAATAATTGATAAGTTTAAATGGCATCCTGCAAATTGTAGATTTTTTGAAACATATAAAGGATATGAAAGAGTAATCGAAATACAATATAGTTGGAGGGTTGAAGTAAAATCTGAAAAATGGGAAGCTAGCTCTCCGGAATGGAGTTCTGTTGAACAAATACAAATTAAAAATTTATTTGGATTAGAATGATATTTATATCTCAAAAAATAGAAAATATTCGAAAAGTTTTATTAAAAGAAACTTGGATAAAATCCCTTTTATCTGATGGAAATGTTTATCTTGTTGGTGGTTGTATAAGAGATTCATATAGAAATAAAACTATTAAAGATATTGATATTGTTGTTGAAGAACTTCCTATCCCTTCTATAAAAAAAATATTATCCCATTATGGAGAATTTAAAGAAGTTGGGGATAGTTTTGCCGTGATCAAATTTAGACCTTTTAATTATATAGGAGAAGATTTTGATATTGCTATACCTCGAATAGATCGAAAAATAGGAGAAGGTCATAAAGGATTTTCAATAGAAACTAAAGGGGTTACAATATTAGATGACTTAAAAAGAAGAGATTTTACTATTAATTCAATTGCTGTTAATGTTAAAACTGGAGAAATTTTAGATCCTTTTAATGGAACTTCTGATATTGAAAAAAAGATAATTAAAGCAACTGATTCAACAGCTTTTATTGAAGATCCACTAAGAATATTAAGAGGGATTCAATTTGCAGCTAGGTTTAATTATTTAATTGAAAAAGATACTCTTCAGCTTATGAAAGATAATGCTCATTTAATAATGAGTATTTCAGGGGAAAGGATATTGGATGAATTTATGAAAGTTATCCACAAAAAAGGAAATATTAAAATAGTTTTTGATCTTTTGCAAGAAACTAATGTAGATATAGCTTTATTTAATAATAAAATTTCTACTTATGATGGAAATCATTATTTAGATGAAGTTTCTTTCTTTTATACTTTAGGAATTCTTGGAGGAATATCTCCGTCTGATTTTGTTAAAAATAGGTTAAAAGGAGAAAGATTATTAGAGAGAGATCTTCAAACTATGGAAAAAATTTTTAAATTATTTCCTACTTTAACTAATATAGAAGATCTTAGATTATTTCTTTCTAAATCTTTTACTATTTCCCCACGAATTATGCAATCAGAAATATTTCCTTCAGAAATTGAAAATATAATAAAATTAATGTTAAAAAATAAAATACCTACTACTTTAAAGGACCTTAACATTGATGGTAATGATATTCTTATATTATCAAATAATGAGATAAAAGATAAAGCTCTTGGAGAAATTTTAGAAAAAATTATGAGGGGAGCTTTAATGAATGATTTTAATTGGAAAAATAGGTTGGATTCTTTAAATTATTTAGGAAATATTATATCTAAAATAAATTAATAAACTATAAAGCAATGTCAAGACGGTTTCATTCTCTAAAAGAAGGGGATACCCTATCTAAAAAATTAAAAGAAATTTCTAAAAGAGTTTTAATTACTCATCAAGTTGTTTTTATACCTGAATTGAGATTAACTGTATATTCTAATGCAGCAGAAACTCCTGAAGAAACTAGAAAAAGATATTTAGAAAAAACTTTATCTCATAAAATAAAAGAAAAAGAAACTGAGGTTTAACAATATTTTAACAAAAAATATTTTTTTTGTTTAGAGTTATATTTACATTTGCCAAAGTAAAATATGAAAGAATATTTAATTTTAAAGGATAAAATAAATCAGTATTATACTGGGGGTTTGCCGTTATATTGGTCCATTAAAATAGATGAAGCAATATTATTTGATAATGATACTGAAATTTTAAATCAATTTAAATATGCCCGGGAAAATTCTCAATTGATTCATGCAGTTGAACCTATAGAAGTAATTAAAATATTACAATGAAAATTAATTTAATCAATATAAAATAATTATTAACTTTAATTTAAATTCCATGAGTCAAAAACAAGGTTTTTTAAAAGCCTTATTTTAAAAGGTCAAAAGGAGGAACCTGAAAAGGTTACACCAACAACTAAAGTTGTTTCTACTACTCCTACCCCGCAAAATCCAGTTAATCCTATGACAATTCAAGGAGTTGCGGATAATAAATTTATTGAATTACTTGAGAGTATTATCGAACAAAACAATCTGCCTGGACAAGATTATTTTGAATTCAAGCAAGCAATTGAAAATATGAAATCGCTTGCTATGGATGAAAAAACAAAATTTCAGACAGTTTATACAGTTTTATCTCTACAAGGATGCAATAAAGAAATACTTCTTTCTTCTACCGACAAATACATTGCTATCATTCAACAAGAAAAAACAAATTTTGATGTTGAAATGAAAAAAGCATATGCCGAAAAAGTTCAGTCTAAATTAAATGAAGCAGAAAAAGCTAAAAAAGAAGTAGAATCTTTAACTACTAAATTAGCTGAACTTAATAATCAAGCCATTCTTGCATCCCAGGAAGCACAAAAAGCTGAAATGGAAATTCGTGCAACTGAAGCTAATTTTAAAGCTTCTGCAGATATTATTATAGGAGAAATGGCTGCAGATAAAGAAAAAATTAACACTTTTATTGTATAACTATGGAAAACTCACTAAGTAAATTAGAAACCAAAGCAAAGGGTATTTTCGACCAAAAAGGCGGAACCCTCGGAATGGTACTTTTAGCAATAGGAGTAATATTTTTCCTTATTAAATTACCAGCTATTGTTAGCTTTGTTGATAGCTTATTTCATTTAATAATTACATGTGTTGCAACTGCCGGCATTTTATATGTCTTGTTTGATAAAAAATTCCGAAAAATAGTAGGAACTCTTTATATGATGGGAATCCGATATCTTATGGGGTGTATTATAAAAATGAATCCTATTGCTATTTTAGAGGATACCATTATAAAAATGTATAAAACTATTCAAAATGGTGAACAGCAGATGGGTAAATTAAACGGGAATAGAATGAAATTAAAAGAAAAAATAAATTCCAGAAAAAAAGAACTTGAAGACTGTTTAAATAAAAAAACCATTGCTGAAAAACAACAGAAAAAAGAAGTTATGATTTTAGAGGACAGACAAAGTGTTAGACTTGTCAATCTTATAAAAGAATATATGTCCTTATATGAATCAACAGAAGAATGGTATAAAAATCTTTCTCGTCTTGTTGAATTTGCCAAATTGAATGCCCAGGATGCTGAAAATGAAGTTGCAATACAAAAAGAAAGATACGAAATTATTCGAGCTTCCCATAATGCATTTCGTTCAGCTATGTCTATAATAAAAGGGGATCCTGATGAATTAGCTCTTTATAATCAAGCTTTCCAATATGTTAACGATGACATTATGGAAAAAGTAGGTGAGATGGATAGAGTTATTAATAGTACCGGGGGTATGATGGATAAAATGGATATTGAAAAAGAAGTTTTTGCCATAAAAGGAGATGAAATTTCTAAAAAATATCAGGAATTAGGTATTGATGCTTTATTCACTAAATTTGAAGCATTACCTAGCAAACAAATAAAATCCACTATTACTGTTGAAGATGCTGTAATTATTCCAGCTTCAACTAATTCGGTTTCAACTCAAAAATCTAAATATTTTAATTAATAATTTAATAATTTAATAATACAAAATCATGGGAAATTTAACAACTGGCTTTAAATTCTTCATTATATTAGTTATAGTAGGAGGAATTGCAGCCGTAATTTATTTTACAAAGCCTGAATTATTCAAAGGAAAATCAGGGAAATCTTCTAAAACAGAGAAATCTGGCGGTCTATTTGGTTCTAAAAAATCAGATGCAGATCTTACTCTTGGAGTAAATACTTGGTCTGGTTTTGCTCCTATTGTTTGGATGAATGGAGGACTTGAACCAAATGAAAATTCAAAATTATCTAAAGAATATGGTATCAAACTTCGCATTAAAATTGCTGATGTATTTGATGACTCAAGAAATTCATTCAAATCAGATAATTTTAATTTAGTTTATTGTACAACAGATGTTTTGCCAATTGAAATGGGGGCAAGTTCAGGAATGACTGAAACTGGAGCAGAACAATTTCTTCAAGTAGATTGGAGCCGAGGAGGAGATGCAATTGTAGTATCAAAAGGTATTAAAACCGTTGCAGATCTTAAAGGTAAAACAATATCAGTAGCAGAAGGAACAGCTTCTCATTCACTACTTATTAAAGTATTGGAATCAAATGGCCTTTCTATGACTGATGTTCAAATGAAAAAAGTTGCTGATGGTATTGAATTATTTAAAATACTTATTGGAATAGGTATTTTAATTATTTTTGGATTAGGTTTCCTTTTTGGATATGCAATAGGTAAAAAAATTAGGTAAAATGACTTCATTTTTTAAAATAGAGGGAGAAATCTCCCCAAAAACATCGATTATGATTTCGATAATAGGATTTATATTTTTAATTACTGTATGGCAATTGTTTACAGTTTTAGGAAATGTTTCTCCTACAATTTTACCTTCCCCTCATAAAGTTCTTATTTCCTTTAATAATTTATTAGGAAATGAAAGTCTACTAAGTAATATGTGGTTTTCTATTAAACTTAATCTTTATGGTTATTTAGAAGCAATATTAATTGCTATTCCTTTAGGTTTTTTAATGGGGTTAATTCCATTTTTTAGAAGTTTAATTAGTAAATATTTCGATGCTTTTAGATTTTTACCAATTCCTGCTATAAGTGGAGTATTTGTTGCCTGGTTTGGAATAGAACTAAGTATGAAAATACACTTTCTTTCTTTTGGTATAATACTTTATTTAGTCCCCGTTATTGTTCAACGAATAGATGAAATTGAAAAAATACACAAACAAACTATAATTACATTAGGTGCAAATGCTTGGCATAAAATTATTCATTTATATTTTCCTTATGCTATATCTAAAATTTCTGATGATATTAGAGTTTTAGTAGCAATGTCTTGGACTTATATTGTAATAGTTGAATTATTAAATAAAGAAGGCGGATTAGGAGCTATGATTTTTGTAGCATCTAAACAAAGTAGAACTGATCATATTTTTGCTTTAATATTAGTTATTATTATGATTGGATATGTTCAGGATATTTTATTTAGATCTCTTGATAAATTTTTATTTCCATTTAAATATGATGGTCAAGAAAAATATAGTTTAACTAAAAGATTAAAATTATTAATAGTTAAAAGAAAATAATTATGGGACTTTTCAGTAGTACAGATTCTTCTATTTCTGTAGAAAAAACTAATCCAGAATATGAAGAAATAGATGTAATTGCCCTTAAAGGTATAAAACAAATTTATCATTCTCATGATAAAGATACTCTTCTTTTTGATAACTTTAATTTTACTATAAAAGATATTAAAGGAGAAGGTCAATTTATATCTTTATTAGGTAAAAGTGGTTGTGGAAAAAGTACTATATTAAGATATATTGCGGGATTACAAAAACCAACATCGGGAGAAATATTTATCTATAATAAATTAAAAACCGAAAAAGATACTATTCCGATGGTTTTTCAACAATATTCATCTTTCCATTGGAAATCAGTGATAGAAAATGTAGCTCTTCCATTATTAATAAAAGGGATAAACAAAACAGAAGCTTTTGATAAAGCTGCAGAAATAATAAAAGTTGTAGGTTTAACCGGTAATGAAAATAAATGGGCAAAATACCCTCTATTATCTGGTGGTCAATTACAACGAGTTGCTATTGCAAGAAGTCTCATTGCTTGTCCTAATATTCTTTTATTAGATGAGCCTTTTTCTGCTTTAGATATAAAAAATCGAAATGAACTTCAAAATGTTTTACTCGATTTATTTTATTCTGATAAAGTAGATGTTACTTTTATATTGGTAACTCATGATATACGTGAAGCTGTTTATCTTTCAAATCACTTATTTATAATGAAATCTAATCCTGGAGAAATTTATAAAGATTTTAGAATTTCATTTGGCAAAGAAAGAAGAACTCAACAAACAAAATATAGATCTGATTATATCAACTATACAAAAGAAGTTGAAGAAATATTTAACAATTTAATTTAATTTTTAATAATTAAACTCTTAAAAAAATGAAAAAAGTACTAATTTTTTTATTATTATCTTTATCTTGTACTCTTGTTTTTCCACAAGATGGTCTTAATATATCAGCGGATTTAGTAAACCGATTTTTTTGGCGTGGTCAAAATGTAGGGGGTAATAGTTTTCATTTACAACCATTAGTTTATTATTCTAAGTCTCATTTTGAAATTGGGGCTTTTGGTAGTTATGGCTTTTGTAATAAATATGAAGAAGTTGATTTATATGCTAAATTTAAATTAAAGGATTTTGCTATTGCATATACTAACTATTATATTCCTATTTTTGGCGATGAAACCCCTTCCTCTATAAATACCAAATTTTATAATTTTGGTAAAACTACACCTAATATTGGGGAAGTATCTTTATCTTATAAAAGTGAGACATTTCCTTTATTTGGAAGTATAAATACTTTTATCTGGGGTAATGATAAAAATTTTGGATATGATGCTGAATTAGATTCTACCGGAGGAAATTATTATTCTACTTATGTTGAATTAGGATATTCTTTTAATAAAAATATCAATTTATTTGTTGGTTTAACTCCATATAGGGGATTTTACGGCAATGATTTTGGAGTAGTTAATGTTGGATTAAAGATGTATAAAAATATTGAAGTGACGGATAAATTTAATATCCCTGTCTATGTTGTATTATCCTCTAATCCGCAAAAAGAAAATCTATTTTTAATGATTGGAATAACTCTTTAAATTTTAACGATTCTTTAACGATATATTTAACAGGTATTTAACATAAAAGGGAGGCTAAAAAGCCTCCCTTTTGTTGTATATTTGTCTTAGAATAAAAATTACAATTATGAAAGTTTATAAAATTAAACATAAACCTACTGGATTATTTTTTGTTCCATCCAGAGGGGGAAATGGAAATCTTTCAACAGGAGGTAAAATATATTCAAAAGTTCCTAGTTTAAATTGGATAGGGGATAGCATTAGAATTGTTATCAGAAAATGGGAAGGGGAAAAACTTTCCAAAAAGGATAAGCTTATTGTTGAACATTTTAAAATTGATCAATCAGATAAAAAAGATCCTTATTGGATTGATAGACATTTTGATGTTCCTATCGAAGATTGGGAAATTATAGAATTATAAATTATGAAAATATTAGAAGAAAAAACAAATAAAATAGCAGAAGATTTTTGTGAAAAATATAATTCCCATCATCCTCATCGAAAAAATGAAGCAATAAATTATTTTAAATCTGGTGCTAATTTTATGGAGACTGAATTTAAAAATTTAACAATTGAATTTGTTAAATGGATAACTCATAAAGATTCTCCATATGCAATTTTATATAGTTCAGAAGAACAAAGATTCGCAACTACTGAAAGAGATTATACTTGTGATGAACTATTTGATTTATTTATTGAATATAAAATAAAAAACCCATAAAATATGGATAGAGTTATAGTTACAAGACAAATGATTGGCATATGCATGATGCAAGTTTGTGCTATATCTGATGCTACTGATAAAGAAATATTAGAGGTTTGTAACCTTGAAAATCCAAGTGGTACAAGAGCCGGTTGGAATTCTGTAATTAGGGAGATTGAAGAAAATGATTTATTTAGAATAAAAAAAAATTTACCTGTAGATTGTGAATCCTTTGGTAATAGAAAACATTTTTTAGTTCTTTGTTAAATAAATTTTATTATATGCCAACTTTTGAAGATATTGAATTAGAACTTGAAGATAAAGAAACTCAAATTACTATAAAAACTAATATAGATTTTGAAGTTTATTGTGATACATGTGGAGCTGGAATTTGTAGTAATGCTAAAACTGTTAGAAGTAGAAATAGAGGAGAATTACAAGTAAGAGTATCTGTTTGTGATAATTGCATTCAAAATAAGGAAGATGAGTTAAATGATGTAATATTTGAACTTTCGGAGAAAATTGCTCAATTAGAAGAAGAAAAACAAGAACTTGAAAAAATAATAAAATTGAATAATAATTTATAATGGAAAATTTAGTAAAATCAACAAATGAATCAGCTAATATAAGAAAATTAGCTACAATAGCTAAAATTTTAAATATTGTTCCTATAGAAGGAGCTGATAATATTGAGATAGCTTATATTAGAGGATGGCATGTAGTTGTTAAAAAAGGTGAATTTAAACCAGGAAATTTTTGTATTTATGTCGAGGTAGATTCAGTATTACCTGATGGACTTAATTTAGAAAAAGCACAAGAATGGAAAATTTTACAAAAATCTCTTTCTAAAGCTAGTTCTGATTCGGAAAAAGAAAAAATTAAAATTCAAATGGAAGAAATATCTAAATTAAATACTATTCCAGAATTTGAATTTTTAAGAGCTTCTAAATTTCGTATTAAAACTAAAAGAATATTTGAAGAAATTTCTCAGGGTATTTGTTTTCCTTTATCAATTTTATATAGAGCTATATTTTTTACAGGTCAAGGAGAAAATGAGGAGGCTGTAGAAATGATAGATTTTGGCAATGGAAATATACAGGAACTTCAAGAAGATATAGATGTTACCGAATTTTTAAATATTGTTCAATTTATTCCTCCTGATCCTGCTATTATGGGAGGAGATCAAAAAGGGGATTTAGAAAATGTTGGGGTTTTAATATCTGATGAAGAAAGACTTGAAAATTTATTTTCCAAATATGAAAAATTAAGACAATTTAAATATTATAAAACTGAAAAATTAGAAGGAACCTCTTTTACAGCATATATTAAAGATGGGGTATTTGGAGTTTGTGGCAGAACTATTGAATTTAAAATTCCTGAAGAATCTACTCCAGTAAATGAAATGAATGTTTATTGGAAAATGGCTAAAAAATTAGATCTTGAAAATCAATTAAGAAAATTAATTTATAATGTAAATCTTGAAACTAAATCCGATATTGCTATTCAAGGGGAGCTTGTTGGAGAAGGTATACAAGGAAATATTTATAAATTAAAAGGACAAGAAGTAAGATTTTATAATGCTTTTAATATAGGGGAACAAGAATATATTGATTATGATATATTTATCAAATTAATAAAAGAAATGAATTTAAATACTGTTCCTATTTTAGACGATAATTTTTCATTACCTGAAAATCCTCAAGATATTTTATTAGAAATCGATAAAACATTTACAATTTTTGGTAATGATCCAAAACATTTAGCTGAAGGTTGGGTTTTTATTGCTAAAGGTCCTATTCTTAAAGGAATTAGACTTACAAGATCTGCTTTTGGCAGAATATCATTTAAAGCAAAATCTAGAACTTATCAAATTTAAATTTTTAAATATGGGATATTATATTAATAAAACATCGAATGGAAAAATTTTAGAAGCTCAAGGTAAAATTAGGGATCTTCTAGAAGATGGAGCAAAAATTGTAAAAGCTGAATTTCAGCCAAACCTTATTTGCATAGTAGATAATGGATTATTTCAAGCTGCTGGCTATTGTTATTCCAAGGAAGAATTTGAAGAATTCAATAATCCGAGAGATAATAGATCCAAAACTTGGCTAATTCATCCAAAAGCTGCTGAATTATCAGGATATAAATAAAAACAATTAAAAAATAAAATATGAATAAAAGTGGATTTACAATGGAAAAACAAGAAAACAAAGGGGATCCTAAAAAAGAAATTATAGTACAGGAGCCTAAAGTATTAGAAACAATAGAAAATCGAATCTATTTTTATTCTGAAATAGATAGATCATCAGTTTTAACCCTAAATAAAAGTATAAAACAATTACATAATGATAGTTTATATTTTGCACAAGTTAAAGGAGAAAAACCATATCCAATTTATTTACATATTAATAGTTATGGGGGTTCTATATTTGCAGGAATAGCAGGCATGGATGAAATAATTAAAGTATCTGAAAAATTAGATACTATTACTATAGTTGATGGGTGTTGTGCTTCAGCTGCAACATTTCTTTCTATTGTAGGTAAACAACGGTATATTAATAGACATGCATATATGTTAATACATCAATTATCGAATGTTATGTGGGGGAAATATGAAGAATTTAAAGATGAAATGGAAAATATGGATAAATTGATGACGATGATTAAAGGGTTGTATTCTCAATATACTAAGTTACCAGATACAAAAATAGAAAAAATTTTAAAGCATGATATTTGGTTTACTCCAATGGAATGTTTAGAATATGGATTGGTAGATAAAATATTATAAATAATAAAAAAGGATGAAATTTTCATCCTTTTTTATTTTAAGTAAATTATTTAATACTATCAGTTTTTAAAGTATCAACTTTAACTGTATCATTTTTTAAAGTATCAGTTTTACTACTAGAATTTTGACAACTAATTAATAACGATGCTGATACAAATAAAATTACAACAAAAAGAATTTTTTTCATATTTTTTAATTTAATTTAATTTATTTAGTTACTTTTATACTTATATATTTTAAAAAGTTTTTACGATTTGTGACGTTTTAATAAAAAATTTAAAAATAAAATATACTAACTTAAAATAATTTTTATGAAACTTAAAAGAACTCAAGCTATAATATTAGCATTTATTTCATTATTTGTTTTAATGTTTATAACCCTTTGGCTATTTGAAGATAAAGTAAAAATTTGGGGGGATTTGCCTTCAAAAAAATCTTATGAAGTTGCAGAATTTGGATGGTTTCATATAGGAATAAATGTATTATCTATATGTTCTATAATTGCTGTAATAGTATTATTAGTATCTGAAACAGATAAAGATTGCTTATGGTAAAGATTTCTTTATAAAAAAGAAAATAATAAAAATACTAATCAAGAAGAAATTAAAGAAGAAATTAATTTAAATTGGAACTGGAAAAAAATTATTAAATATGCTGTTTTAATAATTATTTTTCTATATCTTTTTGGATTTATTAAAAATGTTTTTAAAGATAGTATAAAATTGTATAATAGTTCTAAAAAATATCACAATACTTATACCCAAAAGATTCAAGAAAAAATAGGATTCTATGATAAATTATGGAAAACCTATCTTCAAAAGGATAAAATTACTAATGTTAATAAAGAAACCTTTTTATTAGTTACCCAAATAATTATGGAAAATAGAAGGGATGGGGAAAAAGTTACTTGGAAATGGGTTCAAGAAAATCAACAAATTCCTTATGATGAATTTACTAAATTTTATGCAGATTTAAGTGATTTTATTACTTCTCAAAGAGAAGGATATTTTAATATTGAAAAAGAATGTCAAACAATTGCTAACCGAAATAATACCATGTTGGATACATTTCCAAATAATGTATATAATAAAATTATTAAACTTGAGAGAATTAATTTTCAATATGGATTTTTAAGTGATAGTACTATTAATGTATTTGAATCTAAAAAAGAAAATGTTCAATAAAATTAAATCTGTTGTTAAAATAATACAAGAATGGGTAGAATTATTTTATAGAGATCCTGTTGTTCATTGCGATGTACATTTAGAAAAAGGTTGTAGTCATGTAGATGGATTTTTATGTGATTATCCAAGTTGCATTATTTTACAAAAGTTTATAAAAGATAAAAATGAAAAGATACTTAATAGTGGAGGATGCTAATGTTCACATGTATGTTTAGTGCTGATTTATAATTACAAATTTATTAAAATAATTTAAAAGATGAAAGATGAAAAAAATTTGAATAACTCAGAAACACAGACATTAAATATACCTGTTGTTGTACGCTGGCTAATTATGGCAGTATGTTGTATACTTATAGCCATAATATGGCTTATACAAATACCGTGGAGCTTATTAGTGACATTGCCAACAGGATATTTTTTGCATGAATTTGATATAATAATGCAACCATATTATTGGTTTGAAATGGCTAGACGTAATGACTTTGATTTTTAGTTGAGTTAGAATATGTAAATAGTTGGGCAAAGGAACTAAGAAAAAATCAATATGTTAGAAATACAAAAAAAAGTTGATGAAGTATTTCGAAAGAATTTTGGATATACTCCATTTTCTGAAAGAATGAAAGATATTCAAAATGAATTTCTAGAGTTAATAAAATGGCAAGGTATTTCTAATTTAAAAGAAGAACTTGGAGATTTGCTTGCTTCTTGTATAAAATTAGCATCTGAAAGTGAATGGGATGCTGAAGAATTAATTCAAAATACTCTTAATAAAATTGAAAAACGACATTTGCAATATAAATCACTTGGAAGAAAATATAAAGTAGCAATTCTTGGAGGTGCATTTGATCCAATTACTAATGGCCATATTGAAGCTGCTAAATTTGTACTTAATACTTCGGGGGAATTTGATGAAGTTTGGCTTTTACCTGCATATAAACACATGTATAATAAACCTATGGCAGATCCAAAACATCGAATTGAGATGTGTAAATTAGCAGCTAAAGTTGATAGAAGAATAAATGTATGGGATTTTGAAATAGCTAATGAATTATCTGGAGAAACATATAATTTATTTAAAAGATTAAAAGAAGACCCCATTATTGAACAATATCAATTTTCTATGGTTATAGGAATGGATAATGCTTTAACTTTTGAAAAATGGGTAAATTTTGCTGAACTTGAAAGAATGGTTAGATTTATAATTATACCAAGAAAAGGGGTTCAGATGGATCCAAAAGTAAATTGGTTTTTAAAAGAACCCCATATATTTTTAAATAATGAAAATATTATTCCCGAAATATCTTCTACAGTAATACGAAAACTTATTTCTAATGGGGATAAAGAAAAGATTCTTTTAAAGTATATCAACTCAGAAGTTTATAATTATATTGTGACAAATGGCTTATATTCATAAAAGATATCAAATGTATTTGCCATTAGAGCATAAATTTAATACAATGAATATTTGTATCTATTGTGGAATTGAAAGATTATTTAAAACTATAGATAATAAAAGTTTTATTTTTTATAAAAAAAGTTATGAGAAAAATTTTTCTTTAGATAAACCTTTTTGTGGATAAATTTTTTCTTTCTATTTAAGGATCTTCTTCTTTTTTCTTTAGACACTTATTGTATGCGGGGGAAAATAAAAGTTTCGTTAAAAATGTTAATGGTTTGTTAAAAAATAACAAACCATTTTTTGTAAATTTATTTAAATAAATATAAAAAATAGATTTAATGAAGATTATTGAAGAATCATTATTTGAATTTGAAAAGAAAAAGGATCCTCTTAGAAATTTAAAAATAGGGAGAAAAAGAAAACTTCCAAAAGATAAAAATGTTCCCCTATCTAATTCTAAAATACCTAAAGAATTATTGAAAGTAATTAAAAATATATTTTCAAATACATCAGAAGTAATAAATTTTTTAAAAGATCCCGAAGTAGAAGAAGTTTATATGATAATTTTTAGAGATAATGATATAAATGGAGGGTATAATGAAACTGATGATGAACGTTTAGATAAATATTTTTCTTCTATAATATGGGTAAAAAATGAGGATGAATCTATAATAGATAACGTTGGGGAATCTTTAGTAAATTATTTTAGTAATATTCTTGAAAATTTAGGATATAGTTGGGAAGCTATCCATGATATGAAATCTTCTAAAAATTATACAAAATGGGAAGAATATAGAGAAGAAGAATACTATGGATTTGAATGGTAAAAAATATAGTTATATGAAAATAGTTAGAGAATTTTTATTTGAATTTGAAAGAAATGAAGATCCTTATCAATCTTTAAGTATTGGTCATTATGCAAAACCAATGAAAGAAAGATCTAAAGAATTTAATGAAGCAGATAGACAAAGAGCTATTGAATTTTTAGAATCTTCGGGTATAATTAAAGTTGCTCCTATGAGTAATGCTCAAGAAAATCATTTAACACTTAAACTTCAATTATTAACTCCATATTGGTTTAAAAAGAAAATTAGATCAGCAAGAGAGTGGATAGACGTAAAGGATTATGGAACTATGTATTATTTTATTCAAAATGGATATTTAAGAAAATATCCTCCCGGATCTGATAGGGCTCAAGTTATTATTAAAGATGATTATTCTTCTTATTTGGATTTAGCTAAAATATTGATAGATAAAGCTAAATATGATATGAAGAAGTCCGAAATTGTAAAAAAAATGGATTTGCCAAATATTAAAAAATGAAAGCTAAAAAAATATTTGAATTTAAAGAAAATATTCAAAACTTAGGAAATATTTTTTTAAATAAATTAAATGATTTTATAAATTCTTCAAAACGTAATGAATGGATATTTTCCTCTGGCATTAGAATGTATGTAAGAAAATCTAAAAGATATTATAAAAAAGAGTTTATAGATTGTTTAGATTTAGCTTCAGCAGAAACTGATGAATATGGAACCGGATTGTTTACATATATTTTAGAACAAATACTTAAAAAATATCCAAACAAAAACATATTTGCTGAATCCATATTAAATGATAGGTTATATACATTTTTATTAAAATATGGATTTGAACCATTTGGAGAATCAAATTTAATTAAATTGAAAAATTCTAATTTATCAGAAAATATTCATTTTGAAAGAGGAATAGATCCAAAATTAACTATGGAGATAGGACTTATTAATAAAATTAAAAAGAGATTCAAAGAATTACAATTAAAAAAAGGGGTTGGTTCTATCGATTTTTTTAAAGATTCAAAAGAAAATTTTATTAGAATATTATATTACGGAAATGAAAACTTTACTAATTTAGTAAATGAAACTATAGGAACTGAATTTTTTTCAGACATATATTCAAAAGGTAGTAAAGGATTTAGATCTATAATGAAATTAATTATAAAAAAGGAATATAATAATTTATTTAATTCTATCTTTGATAATAAGGGATTTATAAAAGAACATTTATCTTTTGAAAGAAATAAATCTCCATTTGATTCATTAAAAATAGGTTTAAAATATAAAAGACACTATAAAACTTTTGAAGAAGCTGCTAAAGTTCTTTTAGATAATATAAAAGAATTATCTGAAGGTGAATGGGATACTATAGAAGAATTTAAAAAAAGTTGGCAAGAAAAGAATCCTTTAAGATTTTTAAAAGAATATTTAGAAGGATTTAATGGTAAATATAATCCATTATTTATAGAAGAAGATGGTTATAATTTTAGTAACACCTCAACAAAAATAGGATTTTTGAAATCATTTAGAGATGCTTTACGTTCAATACTTTATAAAGATATTTAATACGAAGTTATTAAATATTTAACAGAATTTTAACAAAAATATTTTTTTATTAAAAAAACTTATTATACTTTTGCACTATTAAATTCAAATAAGAATTTTTTCTATTTGTGTCTGTGTGAGCACAGAATAAATGATTACCTGAAAGGGCGGAAACTAACAGCAAATAGAAATTTTACAATAAGTTAAAACTTTTTGAATTTTTTTAGTAATATATACATAAACAAATAAACTTAACTTTCGATGAAAAAGCGAGTAAATATGGTGAATTTTATAAATTGGAATAGCTTTAGAGCAGCCGATGATAAAGGAGGTAGTTGCCCGCTTCGATGGAGAGGTTTTTAGATATAAAAACGATAAATCTGTTAAAGCGGGATTCCTCAAAAAAGAATTCCGCTTTTTTATTGTTTAAAATTTTGGAGATGAAGCTAACTTAGTAGAAGCAGCGGACTGAAAATCCGCGGGAATTGGAGCGTAACCAATTATCTCCACAATAATATTAAAAATATTAGGTTCTTTGACATGTTGGTTTTTTGAGGTCTTAGCAAAGCGGTTATGCCCCGGACTTTTAATCCGGTTAGATGGGTTCGACCCCCATAGGCCTCACTGGAAATGGATAAATATCACTCTTTGGAGAATGATTTGGAAGTTTCAAGGTTGTTTTAGATTTTTTCTACCGATATGAAAAAATCATTTGCGGGTATAGCACAACGGTTAGTGCTTCTGACTTCCAATCAGAAGATGGGTGTTCGATTCACCTTACCCGCACAAACTGTAGTAATGAAAAGAGTTACTTCGCGTGATTAGCTCATTTGATAGAGCTTTTGTTTTGAATACAAAAGGTAGATGGTTTAAATCCATCATTATGCAATAAAAATTACTCTAATCAATTTTCTCAGTTTAAATTACATAAGATATATAAAATAAAAATTCTTATGAAAGCATTTTTTATAAATGAAATATTAAATTTTGAAAGAGGAAAAACATCAAGAAAAGAAATCATAGATACTTTAACTGATAGAATAATAAAATTAGAAATTCCTGCTTCTTCCATATCTTTAGATGAAAATGATGATCCAGATTTAACTGATGAAGATACAAAATATCTTATAGATAAATTAGAAGAAAATGGAGTTAAATATAAAATGAAATCTGGAAATAAACCTCCATATGAAGTTTATGTAACTATGATTGGAACAAGAGAACAAATTATACCAGTTTTAACACTTTGGGATCCTTATAGTAGAACTGAAAAAGAATTAAAAGAAGTTTTAAAAGAATGGGGAAAAGATAATATTGAAGATCTTTATGATTTTTTAGAAAAATAGGGCTGTTGGTATAGCTGGCTAACACTTCTGCCTTGCACGCAGAGATCCCGGGTTCGAATCCCGGACGGTCCACAAACAGTAGTAATAAGAGGGTTACTTCGCGCTAAATGGTTTAGCAAAACTCTGTTAAAGTTTCATTACGGTTCAAATCCGTCTGTTAATCCCTCTTAATTTTCTCTGTTTAAATTTTGCAGATATAGTATAACGGTTTAGTACGTCGGCTTGCCAAGCCGAGGATGGGTGTTCGATTCACCTTATCTGCACAAAATTGGGGAGGTAGGGTTAATGTAGACTCGTCAGGGTGAAGCCTGAACCAGAAATGGGTAAAAGAAATTACAATAAAAAAGGGAAGAGTCAAGACTAAGTACCTTAGTGAGTAAGGATTTTGAGAGGTTGGAAGTTCAAGTCTTCCCTTCCCCACTAATTTTTTTAATTTCAAAATTATGAGCAGTAAAGATGGTAGATATTTTATTACAGATATTAAAACTAAAAGAAAATTTTTAGTAGAACCTATAGGAGAACCCCATAAAAATTGGGGAGATATTAATCCATCAACAAAAGAAATTGAAGGTAATTATGGAAGAAAATATCGAGGTTCTATTAATGAAAAGGATTCAATAATTACAAAAGAAAACGGATTTAAAAATATTATCAATGGTAAAATTGGGGAATCCCCAGAAGATTTGGTAAATAGAATATTAAATTTATAAAGATATATTGCGGGAGAGTGAAACGGATTTCCTGAATAATTTTAGGATATATCATCTGAGGCTCATAACCTCTGGATAATGGGTTCGACTCCCATACCCGCTACTAAGAACTTATGTCTCATGATGAGAACCTCTTCGAGCATAATGAAGAAATTGCCCCGATATTATGCGGTTGGTTGCTTTAATGCTTCCTGTAACTAGGTTTCTTCGCATAAGTTCTTATTATTGGTCTCTGGAGCTGCTTGGCGTGGCTGCCGGACTGTCACTCCGGAACAGAATAAAATCTGACAGATGGGTTCGAACCCCATAGGGACCGCTTTTAGAATTCCTATTAGTCCCTGATTTATTAAACCAATAGGTATAGTTCTTTAAAAATATTACAGTAGTAACAAGAGGGTTACTTCGTGGGAATGGTTCCCAAATTATCTTCTAAATAATCATTACGGTTCAAATCCGTCTGTTAATCCCTCTTAATTTTCTCTGTAAAAATAGGGGTATGGTGTAATGGTAGCATTCTGGTCTCCAAAACCATCGATGAGGGTTCGAATCCTTCTACCCCTGCAAATGCCTTCGTAGCTTAATTGTGTAGAGCTTCTGACTCTTAATCAGAAGGTTAAGGGTTCGAATCCCTTCGAAGGCACAATAAAATGGTGTGTTAGTGAAGTGGTTATCATTCCTGACTGTCACTCAGGAGTTCACGGGTTCGAATCCCGTACACACCGCAATTAATGCCTTAGGAAGGCTTTATAAAACCTAATAAAATTATGCTTTTAAATGATGCTTGTGAACCCGAAAGAAAAAAATCATTAATGAATTCTTTAGGAAAATTAAAAAATAAAGTTGATAAAATTAGAAATCTTGAAAAATTAAGTGAAAAATTACTTGATAAATTTAGAAGGACTGAAGATTTACCACAAAAAGAAATGTTGAAAGATGTAAATAAAATATCAAATCAATTAGATATTGTTGATTTATTTGATGAAATTGATACTAATTTACAAGGTTTAATAGATAAAATAGAAAATAATCTATCATTAGTTATTGATATGATTGATTAATTTTATTAATCTGTAGTAAGAAGAAGATCTTCATCGGTCCGCCATCTTTTGGATTTAATATTTGATCTTTTTCAATTTTCTCAGAATTGGGTAGGAAGCTGACAAGGTGTAGCGATGGCCTGTTAAGCCAGAGGTGAAGGGTTCGATTCCCTTACTGCCCGCTAATACAAAAATTATGAAAAAGCAAAAAGCAAAAAGCCCCTTATAAAGGGGCTATTATCAAGAAAAGATAAAAGAAAGAAAAAATATTCTGATAATTTTAATAAAATTTTTTCTTTCTTTTTAAAAAGTTATAGATATAAAATTTTAGATTTTCCTGGAGTAGATATAAAAACCAAAGGAGATAATAAAAAACAAGAAGCTAAATTTTGTTTTAAATCATTTGATAATGGGGAATATTCTAAAGAAGAAATTTATAACACAGGAATTTTAACTAAGCATCCAAATATTTTAAGATCTGTTATAATATCAAAAAAATCTTGGGGATTACATGTTAAAATGTGGAGTGAAGGAATATCTGATGGGGATTTTTCAAAAAAAGAAATATTAGATCAGTTCAAAGATAAAAATATAGAAATTCCAGAATGTTTTTTAGAGGATTTTCAAAATACTATCATTAAAATGTTCTATAAAAAATATAAAAATGGGGTGTAAGCTGATATGGTATAGCGTTGGACTGTTAATCCAAAGGAAGTGGGTTCGATCCCCTCACACCCCGCAATATTTTATATTTTTATAATTAAATTATGAAGGCTAAATTAGTTAAGGACAATATAGGAAAAGACATAATTATAACTTTACCTGCTGATATAAATTGGAATCAATATCAACAAGAATTAAATAAAGTAAAGGATTATAAAAATGTAATGAATTTTAAAGTAACTAATTTTCCAAAGGAATCTAAAATAGGCAATAAATGTTATTTAAACTATAAAGGATTTATAATTGGTTGGATGAAAATTGTAGGATTTGAAGAAAAAGAATTTAAATGTTCAACAACAGGAAAACTTTGGCAAGGTAAATTCATACAACGATCAGGTCCATTAAATAGAATAGATCCAATCCCAATGAAAGGATTTAGGGGGTTTAGATATATGTAAAAATGAAAAATAAAATTAAAAATACTGATAAGATTTTTTATCAAAAACCTGATGGATCTATTTGGGTAGCTTTTAATTTAAAATTAAATAAAGTCTATACAGTAAATGAATTAATAAACTTAGGTTTTTTGAAAAAAGATAATTTGAAATAAATATTCCCTTAGCTCAGATTTGGATAGAGCATTACCATAACAGGGTAAAGGTCGTAGATTCGAACTCTACAGGGAATACAAACTGTAGTAATACAATGAGATACTTCGTTTTCCAGACGACAAGTCTAGGTGCAAATCCTGGGTCCCCTGCCAATATTTATTTTTTTAGGGGATTAGTGTAACAGATAGCACGGTAAAAATATTCTCAAGTAAATTTTCTCAGTTTAAATGGCGAGTTAGCTCAATTTGGCAGAGCGTAGGAATCATAACCCTGAGGTTATCAGTTCGAGGCTGATACTCGCTACTACTTAAAATATATTGCGGGTTGGAGAAGTTAGTCATCTCGGGAGTTTCATAAGCTCCAGAACACTAGGGCAGAGCTAGTACCCGCTACAATTGGGGGAAAAGTTTAGAAAAAAGTTCTTTTTGCTTTTCTCAGAAATGTAGTAATTAAAAGAAATACATCGGATAAAACGTCAATCTCATAAATTGAAGATCGTTGGTTCAACTCCAACTTCCCCCACTTTTAAATTTTTGACTGTAGTAATGATAAGGATTACTTCGTGAGTTCGAGTCTCATTTCCTCATTGAGGAAATTGCTTAAATGGTTATAGCATATCCTTTCAATTTTTCTCAGCAAAATGACTTCGTAACTCAGCTGGTAGAGTACGAAACTTTTAATTTCGGAGTCATGGGTTCGAATCCCATCGGGGTCACTAAGACTGTTTTATGATTTTTTAATAGGTTACAAGATAATGCGTAAAAAAATCTTTTTTGGACCCATGGTGTAATGGTTAAACATCCCACTCTTACAAAGTGGAGACGAGAAGTATAATTCTGGTTCGAATCCAGATGGGTCTACAAGCAAATTAAATGTAAAAGATTCGAATTTTAAACAAAGATATATAATAAAAATTCTATATGATTTGTGAAAATTGCGGAACTGAACATGAAGGAATATATGGTTCTGGTAGATTTTGTTCTTCTAAATGTGCTAGAGGGTTTAGTACTAAGAAAAATAGAAAAGAGATAAATGATAAAATCAGTAAATCTTTAATTAAATCTCCATATTTAAAAATTTGTCCTAATTGTAAAAGAGAATTTAAAATAAAAAGATCAAAAAATATATTTTGTTCGGTAAAATGCTCTAATTCATTTAAATTTAAAGATCCTTTATTTATAGAAAAAATATCTATAATTGCTAAGAAAAATAATTCTTTTATTAAAGCAAGAGAAAGATTACGTAATATAGGTAGAAAAGGAGGGTTTGGAAAAAAAGGATTTACAAAAAAAGGAACTAGATATGATTCTATTTTAGAAAAAGAATGTTTTGAGTGGTTAGAAAATAATAATATATTGTTTGAATCCCATAAATTTATACCTAATAGTTCTAAAATAAGCGATATTTTTATAATTGATACAAATTTATGGATTGAATTAGATGGGATCAATAGGGAAAAAAGAAAAGAATGGCTAAAAAATGATTATAAATATTGGTTGGATAAATTAAAAATATATGAGGAACAAAAACTAAAATATAAAATATTCTATAAATTTGATGAATTTGTAGAATATATGAAAAATAAAAATATTTAATTAAATGCCTCCGTAATTCAACGGATAGAATACGTGACTTCTAATCTCGAAATACAGGTTCGATTCCTGTCGGGGGTACAAAAATAGCTCTATATTTCAATGGATAGAATAAAAATTTCCTAAATTTTTGATATGGGTTCGATTCCCATTAGGGCTACAATATAAAAAAACCGCCATGTTAAATTTTATTTCTTTATCTAAAGATAAAGTTGAACACCTTAAATTTAAAGAATTATATAAAAATTATTTGATAAAGGGGGATTTAAAATTAGGGTATTCTTTATTTAAAGTTATTAATGAATATAAAGAATGGATGCAGTCAACTACTAATATTATAGAATTAAAAAATACAGTTGATAAAATATTACTTTATGATAAAAATTAAAAATTTAATATTAGCACTTAAAGAACAAGGGCCTTTAAAAAGAGCTTTTAGAAATTTCTTTATTACTGGTAATGCTTGGGGTTTATTTCATAAAAATTCTCATATTAGACAGGATACGGGAAAATCTAAAGTAATATACAATACAAAAGAATCTGCTAAAAAAGCAGCAGAATCAATGGAAAAGAAAAGAAATGTTCATTTTAGTGTTTATAAATGTATTTATTGTGATGGTTATCATTTAGGAAAAAACAGAGAGAATAAAACCTAAAACATACTCTTACACAAATAGTAAAAGAAACAACAGCTAATTTATCTTACATTTGTCAAGGAATTGCTTATTATGAAATTAAAGTAGAAGATTCTTTATATCAATTTGGTATAAATACTATGGAAGATGAATGGAAAACAACATATTTATATCCTACTTTTAAATCTATTATCCTTATGAGATGGATTCGAAAAAGTATAAAAGAGGGAACTTTTATTCAAATAAAATAAAAAATAAAGATGGATGTAATAGTATGTCCAAAATGCTATGAAGCAATAATAATAACTACTAATAGTTGTGTATGCCCTATTTGCAATGAAGTTATTATAATTAAATAGTTAATTGACCCCATAGCTCAGTTGAATAGAGCGTCTGACTACGGATCAGAAGGTCGTGGGTTTGAATCCCTCTGGGGCCACAAAAGTCTATATCTATCCGTTAAAATTTTCTATAACAACGGATAAAAAAATCAAAATTTTTATATTCTATCCGTAGATATATAAACAAAAATACGGATTATTGCAATAAAAAATCTCATATTTTATATTCTATCCGTGGATAACTAAAACAAAATATAAAAATGTGGATTTGTAAACATTGTAATAAAATTTTTGAAAATTTATCCCCTTCTGAAAAAGCTAATCATAGTAGATGGTGTGATAAAAATCCTAAGAGAATAGAATATTTAAAAATTTTAGAAAAAACTAGAAATAAAAAAGTAACTAAAAAAAATAAAAAAATTATGCCACTAGGACCAAGAGCTCCACAACCAAAGGTTGTAGCATTTATTGTTAATTTATGGAATAAAATCTTTAAAAAGAAAGAAGAGAAAAAAGATAAAAAATAATTTTAAAGAAAATGATAAAAAATAATATAATTTCTATTGTTATTTTGATTTATTTTCTTATAAATACTTTTTATATAACAAATGCACCGGACACCACTTGTAATGGAGGTTCGGTGCTATTTGATATAATATTCTTCTGTAATATTTATGGGTTAATTATATTTTGGGGAATATTTGGATTTAAAGTATGTGGAGGGATATTAGATAAATGTTTTTCCTTAGCTTTAGCAATACATTCATTATGTTTCTTTTCTTTTTATACGTTTAATATAGGTAGAACTATGTCAAATTATTTGACTAATTATAACTCTCATGAAATTATATTATTATTTACGGGAATTGTCTTTTTATTAATTATATTAATAGTAATTGTTATTTATAAAATTTTTTTATGCAAGACTTTAAATTAAGATGGCCTTTAGCACTTGCAGTTTTAGTAGCTGGTGCAGTTTTAGGATTTTTTACCCAATCTATTTTCTTTGATAAAAATAAGGCTTTAACTGATCGAGAAAAAATAGAAGCAAGAATTATAAAAATTCAAGATGATTTAATTAAGGAAATAGGAACAACTAGAGGAGCTTGTTTTTCCTATACTGATCAGCAAATTGCTATAATGAGAGAAGATATTAAAGAAATTAAAAGTGATGTAAAAGAACTTTTAAAATGGACTCTAAGTAAAAAATAGTTTTTTTAAAATTTGCCTCTATAGTTCAATGGATAGAATAGGTGACTTCGGATCATCGGATGTGGGTTCGAGTCCTACTAGGGGTACATTTTTAATTAAAATAGTTTTAAAAGATTCGTTAAAAATCGTTAAATTTTATTTTTTCTATTCATTAGTTTAATATTATAGGTATATTTGCATTACAATTTTTAAAATTAATTAAACTTAAATTATTAAAATGAATAGAAAAAGCACAAAAAACACAAATGAAAAGTATTTAGAATGCCTTTCCAACATGTATAAAGATTCTAAAAAGAATGGTCATTTTGAAAACATGTCTTTTTATACTAATTATTTTGGTATAAATACTTCTCTCGGAAGAGCTTTACAAGATCTTCAACTTATTCAAAAAACCCAAACAGGAAAAAATTCTAAATATGTTTGGAAAGGTCCAGAACCTGATTCTTCTATGGCATCGGAAGTTAGAGTAAAAACTTCTGCAATTGCTTTATTTTCAAAAAATCAAATTCCTTATCAATTAAATGATTCAAAAGGAATTAATATCCCCTCCACACTCAAAAATAAAAAACTTTCTTCTGTTAAAGAAATTAAGGAAAAAGTTTATAATGAAGTTTTTGATAAAGCTTGCACAACAGCTATTGCTAGCACAAGTAAAGCCATTATGTTAATGGAGCTTGCCGGGGTGGATTTTAAAAGTTTGCCAGAAGAAAATAAAATGAAACTGGTAAAAGAATTATCTAAGTAATTCTTTTAAAAACTTTGAAAGGGAAAGTTATTTTTATAGCTTTCCTTTTTTGTGAAAATATATAAATAAATATTTTATATTTGATTTATTAAAACTTAATTATATTAGACAAATAAAATTATTAAAAACTATTATGTCTATTTATAATGAAAATAAAAAGAATCTCCTATGTGAAATTGGATTTAAAAAGGAAGTTCAAAGAATTGATTTAGGTTTATGTCCTTTTTGTGGAATTTCTATAAAAGAAGAAGATTTTAGAGATGAATTATCTAAAAAAGAATTTAAAATATCGGGTTTATGTCAAAAATGTCAAGATAAAGTATTTGAAGAATAATATGATTAAAAAATTTAATAAATTTAAAATATTAGATGGTCTTTAAGTTTAATTATTAAACTTAAAGACCATTATGAAACATTTTTTAAAAAAAGAAGAAGTTATTAAAAAAACTTCAAATCGCAAAGAGTACCATATTTTAACTACTATTGAAAGAGGATATGGGGATGATTGTTGTATATGTCCATTATATGATCATTGTATACAACATAAACATAATAAATGTCGTCCTCAACGGATAAGAGAAAGAAATTGGAAAAGCCAATCTAAAAAATTAAAACAATGGAAAAAATAGATCCATTTAAAAAATATAAATCTATACTAGAGAAATATCTTTTACCAGGAACCTCTAAACTTCTTTCACAAGCTTGGATAGAACCTTGGAGAAAATATCATAATATAGATCATTTAAAAGAAATATTAAATGAATTAGAAAAATGGAAAAGTAAATCTTATCCTATTCAATGGGATGCTTTAGTATTAGCAGCATTTTTTCATGATGCTGTTTATGTTCCTATTAGGAAAGATAATGAGGATCAATCAATATCAAGATTTCTTGCAAATTTTATTAATAAAAATAAAACATTACATAATATAATGTCTAATAAAATTTGTCAAATGATTGAATCCACAAAATTTAGAAAAAGACCAACAGATCCTTTATTACAAATATTTTGGGATGCAGATAATGTTATTTTTAAAGAAGGAATAGTTAAATTAACAGAATATGAAAAAAAGATAAGAGAAGAATTTAAGTTTTATTCTAATTTAGATTATAAAAAGGGAAGGCTTATTTTTCTTAATAGCTGTATAGGAACTATGGGACCTAAAGCAGATCAAAATATTAAAGAACTTATTGAATTTGTTAAAATAAATTATTAAATTTTAACGTTTTTTAACGTTTTTAACTAAAGAAGTATTGTTTAAATTCGTATATTTGTTCTATAATATTTATAAAGTATGAAAGCAATTGATAAAATAAAGGATAAAAATCAACGTCAAATGCGTAAACATGCAAAAGAAATACGTAAAATGTTGAAAAATGAAGGATCTAAAGTAAGTGCTAAGATCATTTATTATACTTAATATTTAGTATTATGAAAACTTTTAATTTAAATTTATCCGAGATTAAATTAAGAAAAACTAAATTTAGGTTTTCTAATAATAAAAGTTTGAATAAATTTTTTGATGATGCTCTTATTGAAAGTCCTATTAAATATGTAAGACTTTATGAGCAAAGATTTCAAGAAATTATGCAAATACTTGTTTCATGGTATATTATTATTAAGATTGTTGCTTATACTTTATTAGTTATAGCTATAATTTCAGCTGGATTTAATTTAAATTTAGGATTAAGCATAACTTTATTTTCATTTTTTCTTCAAATTACATCTAAATTTATAATAAAAAAATTTGAAAAATATAGTTTTAGCTTGGATACTTTTAAATCATTAGCAGAAAGTAATAATTTTGAATATTTGGAAGAAATAAGACAAGATTTAATACAAGAGAAAGAGGGATTAAAAACAACTAATATCTAGCAGCCTGTAGCTAAAGAGTTCATAGTTTGAGAGAAAGCAGGAGAGTTAATGCACTATGGCGTTATTAGTTGTTTTATTTTTAAATTATTTTTTATTTAAAAAATATTTTATATATTTGCACCTTTAACAAAAACTATTATTTTTTCTTGCATATAAATAGATATATATAAAAACAAATAAATTTTGAAGTAATGAGAAAACATTCCATACATATTATTAGTAGTATTTCATCAACTATAGATGGAGGAATCTTTCTCGTGAAAAAATATTAAATACTTAGATTAAATTAATATTCAAAGGGGAAGATTTAAAAGATCTTCCCCTTTTTTATTTTTGGAGAATAGAGCATACGGTTATGCAACATGTTTCGAAAACATGGCCGGCATGAATTTGCCGAGGGTTCGAGTCCTTTATTCTCCGCTAAAAGATTTGGAAGGTAATGTTAACCGGCGTTAACCCTAGTCTTGAAAACTAGTGGTGCTTTCAGGCATGGGGATCGACACCTCTACCTTCCGCAAAGAATGTAAATACGGAGCGAACCGTAATTCTAGAGATAGCTACTAGAAAAGCATTTGATGCTTGATGCAGTTCTTATTATATGGTGTATATAGCTTAATTGGATAAAGCGCTTGATTGTGGCTCAAGTAGATGGCAGTTCGAATCTGCTTATACACCCTACATGGTGATTTTAGCTCAATGGTAGAGTGCCTGACTGTGGATCAGGAGACAACGGATCGATACCGTTATTTCACCCAATGGTTTCTTAGTTTAAAAGGTAGAATACCTGTTTCGTACTCAGGAGAAATCGGTTCGATACCGACAGAAACCTCAAAATGCTTCTATAGTTCAGTAGGTAAAATACCGGTGTGGTATACCGGAGTCCCCAGTTCGATCCTGGGCAGAAGCTCAAAAAATGGAAGGTTAACTAATCAGGGTATTAGAGCTGCCTGCTAAGCATGCTGAACGTAATAAACGTTTGGATTTCGAATATTCAGCCTTCCGCAAAATATAATATTATGTATTTTTGTAATAAATGTAATAAAGAATTTGATTTAAAACAAGCTAAAAGTAATCATGAGAAGTATTGTGATGGAACCGGAATTAAGAAAAGAAAAAATAGGGGGTCTAAATATATTAAATGTCATAAATGTAACGAAGAAGTAATATCTCAAGGATTTAAAAAACATTATAATAGTTGTATTGGGGTAGGGGTCTTAAATAGAATAAGATATAATGGTAAAGGACGTGGATGGGAATCTGGCAAAACTTTTATCGAAATATATGGGGATGAAAAATCTAAAATAATAAAAAACAAAATATCCCAATCTCTCAAAGGAAAATCTAAGGGTAAAGGGTCAACAGAAGAAATAGAACAAAGAAGAAGACAAAAAATTAGAGAAAAAATTATTAAAAGATATAATGATGGATGGGAGGTAAAATGTGGTAGAGCACCTAAAATTAATTATCAAAGTTCTATAGCTGGGAAAATAAAATTAGATGGAAATTGGGAATTGGAAGTTGCTAAATATTTAGATAAAAATAATTTTCGTTGGATAAGAAACAAAAAAAGATTTCTATATATAGATGAAAATGGAATTAATAGATCATATTGTCCTGATTTTTATATAGATGATTGGCATTCTTTTTTGGAAATAAAGGGGTATGAAACAAAATTAGATAAATTAAAATGGATTCAGTTTAAAAATAATTTGATAATATGGAAGAAAAAAGAATTAATTAATTTAGGTATAATTTAATGCCGATATGGCGCAACGGTTAGCGCAGGAAGCTTATATCTTCAAGGCTGGGGGTTCGAATCCCTCTATCGGTACTAAAAACGTTTTATATTATAAATGAAATATATTAAAATGTTCATAATATAAAACATTATACACTGAGGTGGATGAGCGGTTTAGTCACCAGTCTGATAAACTGGGTTCGAAAGAACAAGGTGGGTTCAACACCCACCCTCAGTACAATAAAAAATCGGAGAGTTCTCTCGAAGTCTCCGATTTATATTCGTAGCAAATCTATTTTTTATAGATTGTAAATTTAGGCAAGCAAATATACAAAATTTTTTAATAAATGAAGAAAATAAAGAGAAATATAAATGATGATGAAAGATGGAAAAAATATAATTCTTTAAAAGCTTCTGGTGATATAATTAAAGCTAATAAACTTAAAGAAGAAATATTAGATTCTTATATTTGGAAAAAACCATGTCATCACATGAGTTAAAAATAATACATTTACATGGAAAGTTGACAGAGAGGTAATGTACTAGTTTGGAAAACTAGAGTCGGGGTAATACCCGGGTGGGGTCGGTACCCGCACTTTCCGCTAATCCTAAAAAATTTTTATTTTTTAGGATTTTTTTATTTAGTAAATTTAAATTACATTAGCTGAAAATTTAAATAAAAAATTATGGAAACTATCATTAAAGAAACAAGAGATTATAGCATTTTTGATTTTTCAGAATGCAATAGACCAATAAGTAATGCTAATTTATTAGCTATTAAATTAAGTATACAAAAAATTGGATATTCAATTGGTCATCCAGTTACAGTTCGCCCATATAACAATAGATTTGTTGTTATTGATGGTCAACATAGGATAAAAGCATGTGAAGATTTAAATATTCCGGTCCCTTATGTTGTTGAAAACAAATCTAAAAGAGAAGGGGAGGAAGCAATGGTTATGTTAAATAATGCTCAAGCAGTTTGGACAACTGATCAATGGATTTCACATTATGCCATTAGAGGATTTAAAAACTATATTACATTAGTAGATTTTAAATATAGATTTAATGTAGGGGGAACTGCTAATTTATTAGCTTTAACAACTAATCATACCCAAAATAAAAAATTTATTAAAGAAGGAACTATTGGTTTTATTCCAAATGGAATAAATAATATTAAAATAGCTTTAGCTATAAAAGAAAGAGCTATTAATTTAGGGGCTTTTGATAGAAATATTTGTTTAGCAATTGCTGGAACATCTTCTAAAATAAATGAAAAAGACCTCGATAAGTTAATACAAAATGCAATAAGCATAAAAAAATGCGGAACAAAGGATCAATATATTGAGTTATTTCAATATATTATAAATAAAAATAAAAAAGCAGATAAAGTTATCTTAATTGAAAAATATTAAAATTTTTATTTATAAGTTTTTAAAAAAATCCAGGGAAATTCCCTGGATTTTTTGTTTATTATTGTATATTAGCAATAAAATTTAAACAAAAATGAATTTTGAAAAAAATAAAAATCCATATAAATCCTTGAGAATAGGAAGAACTGTTTTAGATGAACTTAAAAATCATTCTATTTGTAAATATTTAAATGATCCATTTGAGAATATAGAAGATCCTCGAGATCCTAATATTAAAGTTTGGATAAATCCTTCTGATCAAACTTCTTTTATTTCTAATTGGTGTTCAGAAAAAGATTTAAGAGATTGGATGGAGGGTAAAGGTATAATGGTAAAAGGAAATACTATTGAAGAAAAGAAAAGATATTGGGATTATGCAATATCTTTAAATAATGATAGAGAAATATGGTTTATTTTATATCATTGGAGATGGTTTAAAAAATTAGTATCTACTTTTGAAATTCGTAATAAAAAAAATAATTTTTATGGTTCTTATATATTTAAGAAATTAAAAGTTAATTATAAAGATCCTGAAAAAACAATTTTAGATGTTTATGTCCCTTTTATAAAAGAAATTCAGGATGATTTAAAACATTTAGATATTTATAAAATTAAAAGATCCTATAAAGATGTTTTTTATGGCATAAATAGAGTTTTATATTGTTTAGGAGTAGGTTCTTTAGGAGCTTGCAATACTCCTGAGACAATTGAAAATTTATCATGGGTAAAAGATCTTATATATGCTAGAGCTTATTATTTACATCTTTTAGAAATAAAAACAAAACTTCCTGATTTTGAATGGCTATCAAATCAAATTTATAAAAATGATAAAATTTTATGACACGTATTAATATTTCTATACCAGTTATAAATCTTACTGATGAACATCTTTTATCTGAACATCGTGAAATAAAAAGAATTTGTCATAATTATAAAATTAGAAAAGATAAAAATAATTTTGAAGATTTACCTAAAAAGTTTAAATTAGGAAAAGGACATGTTTTATTCTTTATTGATAAGCCTTATTTAACTTATTTGAGGTATAAACATTTATATAATGAATGTAAAAATAGAGGATTTAAAATTCAAGATTTTTCTCATAACTGGAAAATATATAAAGGATTCTTACATGGGAATAATTATATTATAACTTTAGAAGATCAAGAATTAATTATTAAACGTATAACAGAAAGATTAGAATCCCGTAATAAAAATTTATCGTGGCATTATTATGGTAAATCTATCTCAATTAAAGCTGCCATTGAACTTTTAAAGTTTAACGAAAATTTAAAGGTTTAAAAAAATTTTAATTTGTAAATTTATGTATATTTGTTCAAAATAAAATATAATATGAACATTGGAGATAAAGTTCATTATATTCCATTTAAAAAATGTGATAAATCTCAATATGAAAATGGTGTAATTAAAGCATATCATGAAACTCGATTAGATTGTGTATTTGTAGTTTTTAAATGTGGAGAAGATTGGGAAAATTATCAAGATTATACTGCAGCTTTAACAAATATAAAACAATTAAGAAAAGGATGGATTTAATAATATTAGAAAAAACTGAAAAACAATGGATAAAACTCTGTAAAGGATATTATCAACATGATTATCCATTTATTGGAAGTTGGGTAAAAAATTTAAAACCACTTTTTATTAAAATATATGGTTGGGATCCCGATGAAGATAATAATTATAATTCTTATTTGAATTGTATTTTTGAAAAATTATTTGAAATATATTTAAAAATCTATAAAGATCTTCCAACATACGAATTAAATTTAAAAAAAATATTTGAAGCTTCATTTTATAAATCTATTAGTAGAAATGAAGAATCTCCTATAGAACGATCTATATCTATGTTATGTGCATTGATACAAGGAAATAAAATTTTTGATGAAAATGGAATTAAAAGATATGAATTATGAAGAATATGAGTCCTATTTTTCCTTTAGTTAAAGAAGTTACCCCTAAACTTATTGCAGATGAAATTTTCCCTTTTATTCCTGGAAATTTAGAAAATATGAAAATGTGGGATAAAATATTAAGGGATATAGCTAATAATGTAAAAAAGGATTTTGATAGTAAAGGAATTTCTTTGCCAGAAATAGTAATAGATTGTTCTAGAGTTCCAATTAATAAGGATAATTTTTTAAAATGAATAATAAAGATACTTCAAGAAAAATATCTTATCTATTACGACATAATCCTGAAGATTTAAAAATGGAATCTAATGGATATATTAATGTCAATGATTTAATTAAAAAACTTAATATTTCTTTTAATGAATTAAAAGAAATTGTAGATACAAATGATAAGAAAAGATTTTCTTTCAATTCGGATTTTTCTAAAATAAAAGCTAATCAAGGACATTCTGCTAATTTAAATATATTGGTTGATCTAAAAAAATTGGGGTTATCAAATTTGCCAGATTATTTATATCATGGAACTACTATAGATAACTTAAAAAATATAAAAAAATCTGGTGGTTTAAAACCAATGAATCGTACACATGTTCATCTTTCAAAAGATATTGAAATTGCAAAAAATGTTGGTTTAAGATATGCTAAATATTTAAACAAATTGTTAATATTTCAAATAGATGCAAAAAAGTTATATTTAGATGGAAATGATATTTTTCTTTCTGAAAATAATGTATATCTTTGTAATTTTGTAGATTTTAAATATTTAAAAATTTTAAATGAAAAAATTGGATAATATTGATATAAAGATTCCTTTAATTCAAGAAGATTTTTTTATTATTTTTGATTCTCAATTACCTCTTAATGAAGAAGAAAGAGAACGAATAAAAACAAGTTATTTTGATATGTATAAACTATTTTTAAAAGAAGGAGTTAATCCTGAAGAATCTTTTGCAGCAATTAGAATATTATTTTTAAGTCAAGAACAACAAATTAAATATCGAATATATGATGACAATAGAAGTATTTAATAAAATTGTATCAGGTACTGTTTTTGCTACTGGTGTATTACCAAATTCTCCAGAAGGCCTTTATATGACAAATAGTGGAGGAGAATTAAGATGGATAGCAAAAAAAGGATATGGTGATGATTGGGCCATTTACTGTCATTGGAGTTATAATGATGAAGAATGGATTAAAGAACATGGGGATAAAGTAATATCCGAAACACACATTAAGAGATGTGTTCCCTGTGATGATGAAGTATTTAAAAAATATCGATATTAATATTTTATGGCACTTTCAGAATTAGATAATATAATATGTTGTTGTTCATGTGGAAGATGTTGTTCAAAAGATAAGTTATGTGATGCTTGTGAAATATCAACTTTAAGAGCTAATGGAATCAGTGAAGATAAAATAAATGAAATTCATGGACTAAAATCAAAATCTTCAAGTACAAGTAATTCATTTGAGTTTTCAGAATTATATTATAAATTAAAAAAATTAGCTAATTTATGATTGATAGAAATCAATTTTTAGAATCAGATGGATTATATTTGGAATCTGAAACTCATGAATGGTTTCATGATAAAGGCAATACTTCTTATGCTCAAAAAGGAAGTATAAAACTTCCAAATATTTTTTGTTTTGTAATTAGAAATAAAGTTACGGGGGAATATGATAGAGTTGTTATGGATGCTCAACTTTATAAAATTATATATAAAACAAAGAGTTTAGAAGAATTAGGGGTTTATTTGGATAAATTAAAATTTTTAAAAAACTTTGGGGATGACAAATGATATAACAATAAATCCTATTGAAATAGCAAAACTTCCTGATGGAAGTATAAAAGATTCAGAAACAATAAGACAAATTGCTCTTTATTCTATTAGATACAATGATAATTCTTTAAATAAAAAAATTGATCCCCTTTTTGAATATGTTGGTTTATATCCACAAGTAATAAATAAATTTGAATTATAAAAATGAAAGATGATCTTGGCAAAAGAATGAAAGAACAGTATGAAGTTAGAACTCGTACTTTACTTCCTAGAAGAACATATACTTTAATTCGTTTAGATGGTAAAGCTTTTCATTCATTTACAAAGGGTATGAGAAAACCTTATGATGAGGATCTTATGTCTATAATGGATAAAACTACTAAAATTTTATGCGAAGAAATACAGGGAGCAAAATTTGGATATGTTCAATCAGATGAAATTTCTATACTTCTTACAGATTTTGATAATATTAATACTTGTGCTTGGTTTGATGGCCAAGTACAAAAAATAGTTTCTGTTTCATCTTCTATTGCAACAGCTAATTTTAATTCCTTAATGCTTAATAAGTATTGGGGGTATCAAAATGCTTCTACTCAAAAACTTGCATATTTCGATTCTAGAGTTTGGACTATTCCAGATCCCATAGAAGTTGAAAATTATTTTATATGGAGACAAAAAGATGCTGTTAGAAATTCTATTCAAATGACAGCTCAATCTCTTTATTCCCATAAAGAACTTATGGGAAAAAGTTCTAATGAACAACAAGAAATGATTTTCCAAAAGGGGGTAAATTGGAATGATATGCCTGATGGATTTAAAAGAGGTAGATTAATTAAAAAAATACATTGTTATGATACTGAATCTGATCATCCTGATCCTATTTATCTAGGAGAAAATTGGAAAATAGAAGATTCTTTTGATTTTCTAAAAGAAAGGGAAGAATTATCAGGTCTTATTCCTAAAATAGTAACTCAACTTATTTAAAAATGATGTTTAATATATCTATTGATGAATTAAAAGTTAATTTACATGGAACTTCTCCTGTTTGGTTTACTTATGTTAAAAGTGATGGATCTACAGTAAAAGCTTTCGAAACATTAAATAAAGATCTTATTCCTGAAGAATTTAAACCTAAAGATTCTTCTAGAAATACAGGGGGAAATGTAAAATATTTTGATTTAAATAAAAATGCTTGGAGATCTTTAAAATTAGATTGCTCTATAGTAACTATAATTGAATAATATTAATAAAAGAGAATTCGTCGCACTACGGTGAGAAACTTCAGAACATCTCAGCTTAAATCGGGAGGCTTAATAAGCCGTTAATACCGATGAGGATGCAACCAAAACAGATTTAGATGGTGAGCTGATCTATGATAATCGGGTTTGGGCCAATAGATAAATGACGAAATAAAGCAGAATTCTGGGTAAGCTCGTATTAATATTTTTATAAGGGCCTTTAGCTCAGATAGAGCATGGTATAAATATCAAGGTCGAAGGTTTGAATCCTTCAAGGCCCACATATTTTATAACTTAAAATTAAAAACTATGTTAGATTTATTATTAGGATTAACTTTGTTTGGAAGTACTATATTAGGAATAGTCCTATTTATGTTTTTCCTTTTTTTATGTTTTGTTGCTGATGTTAAAAAAGACGGATTTATTGCAACATTTTCTCTTATTATAATGGGGGTATTATATTATTTTTGGGGTAAAGAATCTTGGGTTACTTTAATATCTTTTATTTCAATTAAATCCATTCTTTTATATATTGGATTAGGATTAATTCATGCTATTATTAGAATTTACTTTTATGGAAGAGATGAAATGAAAAAAGTAAATGAAAGTAGATTAGAAGGGAATTCTTATGAATATCGTATAGATAAAAATATTAAATCTAATGTTTTTAGATGGTGGCTATTATGGCCTATTTCATTTATTATTTGGATTATACAAGATATGATAAAAGATATCTATGATTGGACGTATAATAAATTAGATAAATTTTTTAATTATATAATGAATTTAGGAATTAAATCAGTTCCTGAAGTTCCTAAACCCGAAGATAAATCTAAAAAATCTAAATAATAATGAAAACTAGTAGTTGTTCAATTAAATTATTAGAAAAAGCTTATATTGGTGAACGAGTAAGAATGAGTAGTGATTCTTCTACAGTTCCTTTTAAAAATACTCCTATGAGAGGAGTTAAAATTATAGGTTATAGTACTCTTGGATTTAGATTATCCCATCCAAATTTACCAAAAGAAGTTTGGGTAGATTTTCATCAATTACCTTTAACACAATTGAATATTTTAAATGGAGAAATACAAAATGAAATAACTTTTGTTGAAAATATTATAAATCATAAAATGGAGCTTATTAAAACAGATATGCTCGATTATATTGAATTATTAGATATTAAATCTAGAGAAGTATTTAAAAAGATTTTAACCTTATCTGATATTATACCAGGAGATATTATTACAAGTGCTTTATGTGAAAATAGTGAACCAATGATTTATTTAGGTTCTTGGTATACTAAAGAAATTATAAATAAAAATAGATATTCTTATAGAAATGATATTACAAAATATTATTTAAGTAATTCTTCTCCGTTAAGAGCTTTTTTCTTAATAAAAACTATTGAAATTTTGCCTACTAAAAAACAAAGAGAAATAGCAATGCAATATTCAGGATTTGATAAATTTGATTATAATGATCGATGGGGTAATAAGAAAAAAGAATATGAAGAAGCAGAAAAATTATTTGATGAGAAAATAAAGGAGTTAAATAAAAATAAAGAATCTTATCATATTATTAATTTTCCTACCACATCTAAAAAAATTCTAAATATAATTCCAACTAATGAACATTTAAAAGAATTTGAAAATAAAAATTTTAATAAAGATTTTATTTTCAATAATATTAATAATAATGCTTCATATGATCATTTATATATAACTCCTGAAAAATATAAAGAAATTTATATTGATAATTTTCCTATTGCTTTTGAATCTTATCATTCTTCTTGTCCTGATGTACAATTTTTAACAGATTCTAAAGAAAATATTAATGAAATAGCTAGAAATTTCATAAAAGAATATTTTAAAATAAATTTAGAAGAAGAAGAATTAAGAAATGCTTAAAAAATTAAAAACTTTTTATAAAGGAAAGGATAAAAGAAATAAACAGGTAACTAATCAAGATATTATTGATTTTAGATATTTCCTTATTAATAAATATTGTCAAGAAAATATAGATACTTATACTAAATCTGTATATGAAGATATTTTAATAGATTTTAATAATCATTTTTCTTTAAGAGGATATAACATTGGATAAATATGGCAAAAGTAATTTTAAAATGGGAATTAAAGCCTGTAAATTTTGACAAACTAAAATCTGAAATGGATAAAGAAATTTAGGAAAGAATTGGTTCATCACATTGTAAATTATGTGTTCTTGTATCAGGATTAATGTGTATCTATAGAAAAGCTTGTCGAGCAAATAAAAATGAGGTTTTTATAAATAGTAAAATTAAAGAAATAAAGAATGAAAGAGGATCTTCAAAATAATTTATTAAAAAAATATCCCGAATTTTTTTCTTATCTGGATGAAGGAAGAAAAATTTATACAGGGGATAATATATCATGTGTAAAGGAATTACTTAATCAAAAATCTATAGTATTACCTATCCAATTTGGATTCGAATGCGGAGATGGATGGTATATGCTTTTAGATGAATTAATGTATAATATTCAACAACATATTAAATGGGAAAATGAATACAGAGATCGAAAACCTAAATGGAAAAATATAGAAAAAATAGTTTTTTGGATAAAAGATAAAATATCTAAAAAATTGGGAACATATTTGCATAAAAAACTTCCTAAAGGAGTTCCTCATATAGTTTTACATATAGATCAGATCAAAGAAAAATTTGGGGGATTAAGATTTTATTATTCAGGCGGAGATAATAAAATAGATGGAATGGCAAGTTTAGCTGAATCTCTTTCATATCGTATTTGTGAATTTTGTGGAACTACTCATAATGTAGGAATGACTAAAGGGTGGTATTCAACTATATGTAAATCTTGTTTAGAAAAAAATGAAAGATTAAATAATTTAAATTGGGAACCTATTATAAATTAAAAAATGGAAGTAGAAAAATTAAATAATAATTGGAAATTGAAATCTATTGAGATCCAATTTAAAAAAGGCTATAATTTTGAAAAAGATCCAGAAAAACAAGAGGATAGGTATGAAGGCATGATAAAATTTGAAAATGATGAAGCAGAATCTTTTTCTTTTAAAATAAAACCAAATATGGCTAATAAATATATTGATTTGATTGCTCAAGATATAATAATAGCAGCAACTGGATTAGGCGAAAGATTGAAAGAATCATTAGGGTTTTCTTAATATTGTTAATTTTATAGATAATTATGGGTAAAATTATAATATGTGGTCCTTCATGTTCAGGAAAAACTTTTTTACGTCAAAAATTAGAAAAAAGTGGGTTTCATTTTGATATTTCTTACACTTCTAGGCTTCAACGATCTCAAGAAATAAATGGGGTTCATTATAATTTTATTTCTAAAAAAGAATTTGAAGAAAAAATAAAAAATAATTTTTTTTATGAATATGTTCAATATAATGGAGATTATTATGGAACAGGAATAGAAGAATGGAAAAATTCTGACTGTTTTATTATGGAAACCGATGGAATAAAACATATTAATAAAGAAGATAGAAAAAATTTATTCATTATTTTTCTTAATCCCCCAATAAAAATTAGAACAGAAAGAATGAAAAAGGAAAGACAATGGAATAATAAGGAAATAATTATAAGACTTTTAACAGATAAAAATAAATTTAAAGATTTTTCGGATTACGATTTAATTATAACGGATCCTAATTTTTAAAATATGATAAGGCCTATTATATTATATGGGGATCCTATTTTAGAATTAGTAAGTACAGAAGTACAAAAATATTCTAAAATAGATATTAAACCTATTATAATAGATATGTTTGAGACCTTACATAAAGCTAATGGAGTAGGTCTTGCTGCTGTTCAAATTGGTATCCCTCTTAAATTATTTATAGTTGATGCTCATTTAAAAAATCAAGTAGATAAAAATATTCCAGAATTTAATTTTTCTGGAATATTTATTAATCCTAAAATTTTAAAAGAATATGGGGAATTGATAAAACATCCTGAAGGTTGTCTTTCTGTTCCTCAAATTACAGCCCTTGTTGAAAGATTATCAAATATTGAATTAGAATGGTGGGATGAAAATTGGGAATATCATAAACAAGAATTTGATGGATATACTTCTAGGATTATTCAACATGAATATGAACATTTAAATGGTAACATTTATATTGATAAATTAGATAAAATGTGGAGAAAAATGTTAGAAAGTCCATTAAATTTAATAAGTAAAAGAAAATTAGAAGTTCCGTATTTATTTAAATAAATTCGTATATTTGCTATAAATTTAAAACTTAAAACAATGGAAGAAAATAAAAATTTTTTTAAAAAGAACTGGAAAAATCTATTAATTGGAGGAGGAATTGTTATCATTTTAGTTCTTGGAATTATTATGTATGCGGTTAGTACTTCTAATGGAGAAGTTAGATTACGTGCTAGAATTGGTGGCCAACAAGAAATGACCGAAGCCTATTATACTGCACTTTGGGAAATTCTTACTACTAAAGCTGGAGTTGCTAAAGAATATGCTTCGAAATTTAAAGAAATTCAGGTAGCCATTATGGAAGGAAGATATTCTACCGGCGGGGAACTTATGAAATGGATTCAAGAAGCAAACCCTGAATTTGATGCTTCCATATATAAAGATATAATGAATTCTATTGAATCCAAAAGGGAGGGATTTTTTATTGAACAAAAGAAACTTCGAGATATGGCTGTAGAACATGAGACTATGCTTAAAACCTGGCCAAGTAAATTAGTAGTTGGGGATAGAGAACCAATTAAAGTAATTATATTAAAGAATATAGCTACTAAAAAAGCTTATGAAACTGGAACAGATTCTTCCCCTGTCCTTTTTTAAATAATATAACATTTTAATATATAATATTTAAAAGCTGAATAAATTATTCAGCTTTTTTTGTTGAAAATTTTTTTACTATGGAAATATTTTGTATATTTGCATAGTAAAAATTAATATTATGAAAATGAAAATATTAAAAAAATTAGGTGATATAGAACTTTATCCTTCTACTCCTTCTGTAGAAGTCGAAGTTCAATTTTTTTCTTCTAAAGGGATAGCTTCAGAGATTATAAAAACTATTTTACTTAAAGCTGAATATGAGTATCGTTTTTATATTCAAAATCATCCTATCCCAAAAGAATTAGAAAAATTGATTGAAAATTATGCTGAAGAAAGATATAATAAAGCTTCTCAGGATGCAGCTGAAGAAGCAGCAGGAGAAGCTTTATAAAAAATTTAATAACTTAAGATATGAAAATCGAAATTGATGTACCTGATGGAGTTTCTGGAGATTGGAGAGTAGAAACTTTTATAGTAAAAGAAAGAGAATTATCTCAGATGTTATCTCTTTTAAAAACTGGTAGAGGAGTTCCTGCTGGAACTTATAAAAGACTTATGCATAATCATGACGTAGTAATGAGTAATACTCCCGATGAAATTAGAGATTTTTTAAATTTCTTTTATAAAGCAAAAGGAAGTATTTTAATTAATGGTCTTGGAATGGGGGTATTAATTAAAGCTCTTTTAACTAAACCAGAAGTTACGGATATTACAGTTATTGAATTATCTTCTGATGTAATAAAATTATCAGGACCAACTTATGAAAAAGATCCTAGAGTAACTATTATTCAATCTGATGCTTTTACTTGGAAACCTCCTAAGGGTAAAAAATATGATGCTATATGGCATGATATATGGGATTATTTATGTGGAGATAATATTCCAGAAATGGATAAATTACATAGAAAATATAGATCTAAAACAACATATCAAGAAAGTTGGGGAAGAGCTTTTTGTAAAAGGGCTGCTAGAGGATATTATTAAAAACGAAACTTTAACAAAATAGATTTTATTTAATTTATTTTTTTAATATATTTGTCTATAAATTCTTTTAAAATGAGATTGGATGTAGAAAGACAAAATAAATTAGAACCCAAACGTATAGAGTTTGCTAAAAAAGAAATAGAAAAACTCGGTTATATTGTAAAACAAATGGGTAATACAAAATTACAATTTGAATATAATGGTTCTGCAGTTTATTTTTTTCCATACTCGGGATGGCATTCTGGCAAAACAATACAGGATGGAAGAGGATTAGAAAATTTATTAAAACAAATTAAATAAATCTTAAACTTATTTCAAATGATTACTTATGGAGCTTTAATACTAATTGTAATAGTTACATTAGTATTTTATTTTTTTAATCCTAAAAAATTTTTATGGTGGGAGGTATTTATCCCTATTATTATAACTGTTTTAATTATTATTGGTATGAAAGCTCTTATGTCTCATGCTAATATTAAATTTACTGAATACTGGGGTGAAACAATAACAAGTGTTGGAGAAGAAGAACCCTACAATTATTGGCATCATCAAACTTGTTCATATACTACTTGTACAGGTTCTGGAAAAAATGAAAGATGTACAACCCATTATTATGATTGTTCTCATCAAGATAATATAGGTCCTTATTGGTGGGCAAAAACAAATATGGAAAATTCTCTTAATATAACAGAAAAACAATATGATAGTATTTCTAAACTTTTTGGAACTCCTAAAATTATTTTAAAAACTCGTGCTAATTATGATGCTTCGGATTATGGAGCTTCAAGTAAAGGTACTAAATTTCAAGGAAAAAAAGTAGGAAAGAAATCTTATATTTATTCTTGTTCTTGGAAAGGAACAGATGAAACAAGAAGAGGAATGTTTTCTCAACATACTTATGAAAATAAAATAAAAGCATCAGATTTATCATTATTTAATATTAAAGTAGTAACCGAAGAAGAAGCTGATAGTTTTAAATTATATAAATATCCGGATGTAAAAGATCCTTTAGAATTTCCTACTATATTAGGAACAAATATACCTGAAAAAACTCAACGATTATTTCAACGTTTAAATGCAAAGTTTGGCCCCTCTAATAAACTTAGATTATGGATATTAGTTTTTGATAATAAACCTATAACTATTGCTGCAATGCAAGAAAATTATTGGGTAAAAGGAAATAAAAATGAATTAGTTATTTGTATTGGGCGAAAGGGTCAAGAAATAAAATGGGTTCATTCTTTTTCTTGGTCTTTATCGGGGGATTTAACTGCTAAAGCTACTCAATCAGCTCTAAATTTATATTCTTTAAAAATTGAAACAAAAAATGGCAAAAAAAATTATATAGCTATTCCATTAATTGGTCAAATAAATCCTATTCTTAAAACTTCTACTAATATAGATACTTCTATGGTATCTTCTATATTGCCGTTAAATATTAATTTAACAGATGTTAATAAAATAACAAAAAGTCCTTATCCGGTACTTACTGAAGATACTTGGGAATCCTATTATAAATTTTTAAATGCTAATTTAAGTGATTTTCAAAAAAGATCTTTTGAAGAATTTAATTATTTATCTGTAGAACTTAAAACTTGGCAAATAATATTAATTTATATTATAGCATTAATTTTATCTATTGGTATAAATTTATGGGCAATTAATAATGAATTTGAAGAAGAAGATAAAGGAGATAATAAGAATTTCAAAAAATATAGAAATGGAAACTATTATTAATTTACCTGAAGAATTGAAAGATTTAATTGAATTAAATCTTTATCCAACTATGTTTCATAGTCGTGAAGGATGGACAAATGATTATTTAAAACAAGCTATGAAAAATAGTAAGGTTGATAATATTAAATATATGATGGAAGTTAAAAAGGTAAATAATAATTTTTTACTAATAGGAGATAGTTAGAATGAAAACTTCAGAAGAATTAATATCTGCTCTAAAATCTGGTTTGGTTCTTTATAAATTACATCCTTATGAAAATTATGAATTTTTATTCTTAGATGATGAAATAGGTATAAAAGGTTGGGGATCTGCATTAGGAAAAATAGGGGATAGATTAGAAGAAATTATTATCCATCCAGAAAATTGGAATATAGTAAAAGATTTTAATATGAAAGATGGATATCCATATCCTTGGTCTACTAAATATGTTAAACCAATACATTAAAAAATGACTTCATCAAATGTAATTGAATATAGAATTGAAAAAAATGGGGAGCAAATAGGCCAACATAGAGAAAATCTTTTATGTAAGTCTCATTTTGAAAAATTACTTCAATATGAACCTTTAAAAGATCATATAATAACTTCATATGGATATGATGAGGAAGAAGAATATTGGGAAGGGCCTTCAGAAAATTTAGAAATTTTTTTAAAAAAAATGATCCCTGTAAATCAAAATATTAGAGAATATTTTTCTAAAATTAAATAAAATGAATTGCTATGTTGCTAGTCAATTAAGTAATGTTGAGTTTCCTCCTGAATTAACTAAGGAAAATACATTATTTTATCCGGAAACTAGAATGTCTACTTATGAATGTTTTACAACATCTAAACCAAAAGATTTTCATATAGTTACTGATAACCCCTTTTTAGTAAGTTTATATGATAAAAAAGAGGTTTTTGTTTGGAAAAAGAATAAATGGATAAATCCTGAAAAACAAACCTTCGGAGCTAGTTATCATTATATAATAGAAGAGGTATTTGAATATCCTCATACGATACCTATATCCATTATTAATGGAAAAACTACAAATTGCATGGGATTTAATAAAAGGAAAAGTGTAAAAAAAGTATAGAAATATTTTTTTACTAAAGAAGCATTTTGTATATTTGCTCTGTATATTAAAATATAAAAACATGGCAAATTTATTTGATTTAGTCAAAAAAATCTTCGGAAATAAAAAAGTTGAAAAACACGAAGTTGTTAACCTTCCTGAATTAGCTAAAGAGCTAAAAGAATTAGAAAAAATTGATTCTAAATTAGAGGATCTTACTAAAAGAAGAGAACTTATTCGTAAAGTTTTGGTATCTTCTGGAAAAAAAGTAATGGTAAATCTTTATGATAAAACTAATACTTTTCCTGGAACTGTCAAAATTGTAGCTAAATCAAGATCTTTTCAATTTATTACTTCAGATAGGTATTTAGAAATTGATGAAAATCGTTTTAAAGAACTTACCAAAAAATTTGGTAATGAAATAGCTGAAGAAAAAACTACCTATTCATTTAATAATGAAATTCTGCAAAAATACAAAGATGTTATTTCGGATCTTTTGTTAAAATCTAAAAAAATTAAAGATGAAGATAAAGAAAAATTATTAATAAGCCATACAATTTATATGGTTAAAAAAGGAACCATTAATAAATTAGCAAAATTTGCTAGTGATTGTAAAACTACTATTGCCAAAATGGTTGATGAAATTTCTCCTATCTTTTCTATAAAATCCACAAAATAAAAGGTATTTTTTTAATACCTTTTATTTTTTAATTTTTAAATTTTATGAATAAAAAAATACAATTTAAAAAGGGAATGTCATTTCATGTTATGCTTCCTTTTTCTGCTCCTAACAAATCTAAAGTTCATATAATGTATGTATTACCATCAATATATAAAGATCAAAAATTAATTATATATAGAGTATTTGGTAAGCATAAAAGATGGTGGCATGAATTTATGTGTACTGACGTTCAAATGCAATTTTATAAAGAATTAGTTAAACCCTAAATTTTTGATATGAATGAACTTGAAAAAGCTTTAGAAAAAGCTCAAGAATTAGATCAAATAGAAGAAATCATTATTTATCTTACAGAAGTAAAAGCAAAAAAATTTATTAGTGATATTGAGGGGATAAAAAGAAATACAATAAAAAAATATAAATCAGATGAAAAAAAGAAACAAAAGAGAATTAAAAATTAAGACTTCTCCAATATCTCATTCTATTATTTTAGATGTAATCGGAGGGGATAAAATGGATAAAATGAGAAATAATTTTATGCATGCTGTAGATGTTTTTGAAGAAGGTAAACATCTTGCTCGTTTATTTCAAATGGAGGTAACAGGAAATCCTAATTTGGATAAATTATGCGAAAATATTAAAAATGTTTATGAAAAAGCATCTGAAGGTTATGTTTTATTTGTTGCAATTAGAAGTATAGATAACATAAGATGTAAAGAATCCCAAATTTTTCTAAAAGAAGGAATACAATCTATTTCAAATGGATATAAATGGAGTTTATTTAGAAATATCCTATTAGATATGGGGTATAATCCCAAAACAAATGAACATATGATAGTTGAATCTGTTTCATAAATAAAGGTGATAGTTAAAATTATCACCTTTATTTTATATATAATAATTATTTAGAGGGATATAGCTAAACTAGCAGTATATTTATTTCCATAAGAATCAATACAAGCATAAAAATTATCATCAAGATGATCAATAGTAACGGCAGTTTTAGGAGTATGTCCAAATACTTGATTTATATTGTCATATGCATCCTCAATAGTTTCCATATAATCTGCCCATAAAGGCCCTGGAGTTCCACTTCCTCCCCTATAATATCCTACTTTCCATAATAAAGAACCTTTATCTCTTAATAAATTAAGAGTTTCGTGAATTTCTAGATCTTCTGGTTTTTTATCTTTAACTAATTCATTTAAATAATTTCCTTCTGTAAAAATAGGAAGAACAAATGAATTCCAAAATCTACGAGTTAATCCTGCATGAGTAGCAAGTGTATATTTTTGAGTACTTTCATTTTTATATCCCCATGCAATTTTAAATAAATCTATATTTTCTCTAAATATTCTTTGATATTCTCCTGAAAGAGCATATTGATATCCACTTATCCCCGAATAACCATTAATATAGGCATAATCATGATTACCTAAAAGAAGAGTTATTTTATTATCTTCATTAGTTTTTGATTTTGCAAAATGAATTAATTTTTTTAAATTTTTAATTTGATCTGTAGGTTTCACAAAAAAACTATCTACATAATCCCCCAAAAAAACTATTTCATAGAAATGAGTAAGACCTTCTAATGCAATTTTTTCCCAATCTTTATTACCATGTATATCTCCAATAAAGAGAACATTATTTTTCATTTATATTTTTTATAGTTTATATTACAAATATGTTAAAAAGTTTTTAATATATAAAATAAAAATGAAGGTAGCATTATCTTTAGATACTGGAGGGATAAGAGGAATAACTCAAATAGTTATATTAAATTACATTGAACAAAAAATACAAGAAATTCTTGGAGATAAACGTATAAAATTAATTAATGTTGTAGATTTAATTACTGGGACCTCGTCAAGTTCTTTTATAGTAGGACTTATGTTAATTCCTTCAGATAATTTACCTTGGGGAAAATATTCTATGCAAGAAATATTAGAAATATATTTTAAAGTAAGTAAAAATATTTTTAATAAAAAATTATTACATAGAATTAAAACTTTATGGGGCTTTAGAGGACCTAAATATTCAGATGATAATTTAGAAATGCCTTTATTTACTCAAATAAATCATTATAAATTAAAAGATCTTTTAAAAACTTGTTTATTTATTGGTTATGACATTAATCAAAGAAAGGTTAATATTTATACAAATAACAATTCTAAATGTAATGATTATTATCTAAAAGATATAATAAGAGGATCTTTAACAGTTCCTGCTTATTTTAATCCTGCTTATTTTCGAGATGGAGTTAATATTAATACTATTATAGATGGAGGTCTTTTAGGGGGAAATCCTTCTATATTAGCATTTACCGAATTAATAAAAATTACAGATCCTAAAGATATTCTAATGATTTCTATAGGAGCGGGAAAAAGTAGTACATCCGGATTAATTTATAATAAAGTTAAGAAATGGGGAAAATTTAAATGGTATTTACATTTAGTAGATATTATACTTTCTGCATCTTCAGAAATATCTCATTATGAATTGGAATCTATTTTTAAATCTATTGGAAAACCAGAAAATTATAAAAGATTAAATAGTTCTTTATTTTATTTTCATTCATCTCAATTTGATGTATCAAAAGAAAATTTAACAAATTTATATAAAGATGCTAAAGAATATGTTGAACTAAATAAGAATTATTTAGATGATATTGCAAAAATAATAAGTGAAAATAATAAATTTATGAAAGTAATAGAAGAATAAAATGATTATTTAGATTTTTCTAAAAATCTAATTCCATGAATCTGATTTTCCTCTATTGATAATTCTACTAAATCTATTAAATCTTCTGTTGGCAAACTATTTAACCATTCTTTAAAATTAGAAATAGAAACAATAAATCCAGAAATATTTTCAAGTATTTGTATTATACATTTTTTTCTTAGATCATTATTAACGTTTTCCATAATCTAGTTTATTAAATTTTCTAATCGTATCCTACGTACTGATAAATTTTGAAAATTACAAGCATAGACTGTAAAACCATTATTATCGGGAATAAAAGCATGAAAATGTGAATGTGAATTTGCATTTTCTTTCATGAATTTTTCCTGAATTTTAGATGCATTTTCAGCCGGGTGTCCATTCTGTTCCATAATAATAAATAAACATTTTATTATTCGTTCACCTATTAATTTTTTTATTGGATTCATACTTTGTATTTTTATTTTCATCTCAAATGTACTAAATATTTTCCAAATAAAAAAATTTTCTTTATAAAATTAACATCATAAGTATTATTAAAGTATTTAATACTATAGATATTAAATATCTAATCTTAAAAAGGTTAATATATTTTCTTTACTGCCGATATGTCCTACATATAGCTATTTTAAATTGAAATATATAAAATAAAAAATAGTTCAAATGAGTCAAAGAAATGTATTGATCCTTGAAAGATCGAGTCAAAATCTTCAGAAAATTGCCAAAGATGGTAAAGTTATTCTTGAAGGTGTCTTTGCCGAATTCGGAATTGAAAACAGAAATGGACGTATTTACGAAGAAAAAGAATACCTCCCTCATTTAGAATATCTTAAAAAAGATATTGATAATGGTAATCTTCTTGGTGAGTTAGATCATCCAGAACGTTTTGAAGTAGCTTTGGGCAGTGTTTCCCATAGAATTTCAGAATTATGGTATGATCAAGAAAAAAGACAAATTTTAGGACGTATTGAAGTTCTTAATACTCCTAAAGGTCTTATTGCTAAATCATTACTTGAAGCAGGTATCCCTCTTTCAATTTCTTCACGAGCTGCTGGTACAGTTAATGAAGATAAAACAGTTCAAATACAGCAAATTTATACTTATGATTTAGTTGCTAAACCAGGGTTTCCAAATGCTCAATTAGATACTGTTAATGAAAGAGCTCAAGCTCGTATAAAGAAACAAATAGCAATGCTAAATGAATCTGCTAATAAATACGCTTCTAACAACATTTCTAAGGAATTTGGCATTATTAATGAAAATGTTACAATTGTCGATTTAACCGACAAATTTCCCGCACTTAAATTAAGAGAAGAAGCAATCGCTCTTCAAATTCCAGAAAACGTAAAAAATAAAAACGAGATTAATAAAATGGAAAAAGAAAAAGTTCAAATGAACGAAGATGCCATTCAACAATGGACAATCTTCTTTAAAAATGAGCTTAGCAAAATGAATAGCAAATTAACAGCTTTAGAAAATTCGATTCTCGAAGGTTCAAGCTCTACTGCTCCTAAAGAAAAAGATATTAACGTTATTAAACAATACGTTGAAAAACTTAGAAAAATTCAGGAGGATACAATTAATTGGCAGACAAAAATTGCTAAAGCTGTCAACAAACTTGCTTCTCATGCAGAAGTATTAGTTGAAAAGAATAATCAACATTATAATCTAACAAAAAAAATTGCTGAAACTGTTGATTATAATGCTAAGGCATTAAATGCAACTCAAGACTGGGTTGGTAATAATGCTGAAGTTATAAATGCTATTGGAGAAACCGTTGACCATAATGCAGATATGCTTAATGGTATAAATGAATGGAACGGGGAAATTTCTCAAGCTGTTAACGCTCTTTATGAATGGGGAGGCGAAAAAGCTAAAGCAATTAATGGTATGCACGATTGGACTTCCTCTATTGCTAAAAATGTAAATGAAATGGCTAATTGGTCAGAAGATATGTTTGGCCGTGCAATGAGTAAATCAGATGCAAAGAAACTTATTGAATATATCGAATTAGTTTCTGAATCTAAACAAAATCCCGAATTGAAAGCAAAACTTGAAGAAACTCTTTCAAAACATGGAATTTCTGATAAACCATTAAATGAAACTATGATTACTGGTATTAAAGGTGTAAAAGGCCTTGGAGTTATTACAGATGTTTCTAAAGTAGGTAATGTTAAAGTAGATACTAATGCTGGAAAACAAACAGGAGTTACTTTTGATGGAAAAACTATTGTTTCCAAAATTAAAAATACTAAAGTATCTGCTTCTGGTTCAAAACCTAAAGGTCTTAAAACTATTGAAGATCAAAAAGAAACTTCGGGTAAAATTACTACTTCTAAAGTAAAAGGCATTATGACTCTTTCTACTGTTAAAGGTAAAACCCAACCAGTAGTTAAAATATCTGGAAATGGTCCAAAATCATTAAAAGATCAAAATATGAAATTGGATACTAAACCAGAATGTAAATTAAAAGAAGCTACTGAAATTAAAGAAAGAGCTTCTAAATTAGATGAAAAATTAGGACTCATTATATCTAATATCGAAAAAGAAAAGAAATTAGTTGAAAATGCTAAATCCCAATTTCCATTTATAACTCTTTTAAATGAGAGTGATAAAAAAGCTTTTGCTGAATTATCTGATTCCGATAAACAAAAGGTAGCAACAGAAATAGCAAAACATCCAACAACTGATTCTAAAGTAATTAAAGGACTTTGGGAATCTGCTCTAATAGTAGAAAATAAAGTTGAAGAACCTTTATGGCTCAAAATTGCTCCAAAAGCATATAGAGATTTATATGATAAGGCTCCAGAAGCTTTAAAAGAAGCTATTAAAGCTCGCTCTGAGTTCTATCCACTTGAAACTCAGTATCAAATCAACAATTTTTGGGAAACTTCAAAATTAGCTCCTAGAACTGCAACATTAAATGAAGTATTTCTTGCAAAAGAACCTAAAGAAGGCGAAAAGAAATTTGATTCTTTTGTTGCATCAGTTGGAGAACAAATGAAAAAATACCAAAGATAATTGACGCTATGTCCACTTATCAAGAAAATTGTTAAAAAATAAATAAAATAAAAATAAATAATTTTTCAAATGAAACAATTAAATGAACAACAAATCGTAGAAAAATGGAGTCCAATGATAGAATCAACAACCGGTCTTAAAGATAAAGAGAGACTTAATTGGATTTCTAAATACGCTCACTTTCATGCATTAAACGAAGCTGAAATGGGTGGAGTAACTACTCCTTATGCAACATTGTATAATGTTCCTGGAGTTGGTAATGCCGTTCCTGCTAGTCAAGCTGCTACAACTGGTTCACAGTTTTATGCTACAACAGCTAAAGGTTCTGGTGATAAATGGCCAGCTCTTCTTCCTATGTCACTTCAGGTTGCTGCTCGTACAGTAGGTTTTGACATTGTAAATGTAGTTCCTATGCCAGGTCCAACCGGTGTAGTTTCTTATCTTGATTATGTATATGCTGGTGGTAAACAGCCTTTTGGTGCACAACCTGCTAGTACCCCTGCTACTGCAAATCCTGCAAATTTTCAAGGTTCTACTGCTTACAGTAAATATGTAGCTCCTTATGCATTTAAACTTCAAATTTCTGATGCTTCTATTAAAGCATCTCTTACTAATGGGGATGTTTTTACTTTTCAGAATGAAGCTGCTTCTAATCAATTAACTGCTACTTATATTGGAAAATCTCGTATTGATGGTTTTGCAATGTTTAAAACAGGTACTTTCACAGGTGCTACTAATTTAGCTGATATATTTGATGGTTCTACAAGAGTTATCAATGATGCTTCTACTCAGGCAGCAGTTGCAACTTATCCAACATTAATTTCAACTCTTGAAGATCAAGTTCAAGGATTTGCTGGTTCTGGTGCAAGTGATAATACAGCTTGGGATGGTACATTCGTAGATGGTACTAAACTATACGAACCTATGGAACGTGGAGTTGGGGAAATGGAATATCCAAGAGCTCTTGGTTTACAATTATTTACCAAATTTGTTCAAGTTGGAACTTATCAGGTATCTGTTTCTGTAACTCAAGAACAAATTCAAGACCTTAACAAACAATGGGGTATTGATGTTATAGCAATGGTTGAAAACGCTGGTATCAATGAAATTTCTCAAGCTATTAACAAACATATTCTTTCTAGAGTATTTGGATTAGGTTGGAAAAATCACATTGCAGCTTATGATGTTGAAAATGTAAATCTTAATTTAGATTTAACTTCTACTTCAGCTAGTACAACTACTGCTTATGCTTACCCAGCTGAAGCAGGAGATACTACTGCTTCTATGGTTCTTCCAGGTTACAAAGTTTATCCAGTATCTGGTGCAGGGTTTGAAAACCAAGATACCATAATCAAAAGAGTTATGTCTCTTGTATTAGCAGCTGGTAATGTTATTATGCAGCGTGGAAGAAGGGGTCCTGCTAACTTTATCGTAACTAACATTAAATTAGCTACAGCTATGCAGACCAATAGTCAATATGCATTTAGTCCTTTAGCAAATACATTTAGCCAAAACAACGGTTCACTTTATCCTTTAGGAACTATTTGCGGTATGACTTTATACGTTGATCCTAATATGATTTACGATGATACTCGTATATTAGTTGGACGTAAAGGCGCAAATGATGAACCTGGTACAATTTTCTGCCCATATTTAATGGCTGAATCCGTTAAGTTAATTACTGAAGGTACCGGTGCTCCTAAAGTAATCATCAAATCAAGATATGCTCTTGTAGATGCAGGATGGCACCCAGAAACTCAGTACATCACATTGTATGTAAAAACAAATTCAGGAGCTATTATTTAATAATTAAAATATTTAATTATTTGATATATAATAAAAAAGGAGAGAATTAATTCTCTCCTTTTTTATTTTTCTAATATAAGGATTTTGCTAAACCTTTTAATTTTTATTAATAATATAAATTTATATTTGTAGAATATATAAATAAATTCAAATATATTATGAAAGCCAAAACAATAAATGAAATAATTAATTTTGAAAGAGGTAAAACTCCAGAAGATATTAAATCAATGTTTTCAGGTCGACTTAAATATAAAGAAATTTTAGATTTATTAATAAAAGATGAAATATGGGATCAAATTGACATATTTGTTAATGATTATCTTATAAATACCATTTTAAATAAATCTAGTAATTTTGATATAGAAGATCTAAAAAAAGTTTCTTGTAAATTAATATCAGAAGTTTTAGATAATTGGTATACTTCAGTTGGAGAGGGATTAGAAAAAGATGAGGGCTAAATATATTAATGAATTATTTGAATTTGAAAGAAAACAGGATCCAATAGAATCTATGGAAATAGGTTTAAAAAATCATCCTATAAAAATAACTTCTATAATAAAAAAGATAATAGAAACAAAAGGAAAAATTTCTAAAGCAATGATTGGAATGTCTCCTTCTGAAGTAATAGATACTTTAGAAAAACTTTCAAAATCTCAAAAAATAAGAAAAGATTTTAAATTGGGGGATCTTTTATTTTTTGAAGATGTAGAAGGAACTAAATATGTTAATGTATATACTTTAGATGAAATAAAAGGATATTGGATTTCATATAAAGATAATTTATATCATATACCTAAAAATAAAAAAATTAAAAATGATAGTTAGAGAATCTCTATTTGAATTTGAAAGAGGACAAGATCCCTATAAAAATTTAGATATAGGAACAAGACAAAAAATAGAAAAAGATATTATAGATGCTGGAATATCTATAGATAAAGTAGATATTTTATCAGATTTTACTATTAAAGTAAAAGATTATTTTAACTCTAGTAATATGACTATGATTTTAGATATCCAAAGAAAATATTTTTCAAAAGAAAAAAATGAATTTCTTAAAAAAATAGCAGATAATAAATTAAATACAAAAGAAATTATAGATGAAGCTATTCAAAATGGATTATCTCTTAATGAAATTAAAAATATTATAAATGCCTGGGGTCAAGATATTCATAAGAAAAAAGCTTTAATATATTTATCTAAAATAGAAAGAACTAAGGAAGAAGAAACTTTTGATGAAGAAAATAACATTTATGTTTTTATAGGATTTATGGATAAAATTCCAGTAGAAATAAATGGTAAAAAATATTATGAGGATAAATTTAATACAGAATCTTTAATTAAAATAGATAAATTTAATCCCGGGGAACTTATGCAAATACCTATGATGAAAATTAGGGCTAAAGCTCAATATCCAGATGGTTCAGTATATATGATACATATACCAAAAGAATGGATGAATGAAGATAGATATGAAATAATTCCTGAAGATTTTTATGAAATAATTGTAGATCATAAGAAAAAAATATAATATAAATTCTTTCGAATAATTAATTTTTTAAAAAATAAAAAAGGATCAGAAGATCCTTTTTTAGTTTATAATTGTATATTTGTAAAAAAGTTCTTTGAAATACAAAAATGATTAATTATAATGGTAATGGGATACGCATCATCCATTGAAATAGAGGACTTTGAACCATGCAGGACGAAGGAACAGACTCAAGGTATAAGTGCCGCAGTAGAAATACTGGTTTCGTGGCTGCCATAGAGAAATGCAAATACCTGTATAATTAATTATTTTAAGAAACTATTGCCTAGAGTAAATAATAATAATGTTACTTAACATCTATTAAGGGATTGCAGAAATACAGAATAGGACAAATTGTTGAGAAATTGGAAGATAAGTTCTGTAATTATTATGCTTTTATCTAAGAAAGCTATTTATAATAGGGTATTGACAAGTAAAGTCGGACATGGGCGTAGGATAGGCATTATAGATGCTGCTTAACTACCATTGTTTATACTTCTGTAAACGGAACTACCCCTTACAGATAGATATTTCTACTTAGAAGAACAATAGTTTCTTTTTTTTTGTGAAAATATTTTTTACTTTAGAAGAAATTTATTATATTTGTACCGTTCTTTGAAAGGATTATAGCAATAACAGACGATATTATACTCCTTAGTAATAAGGATGGTCGAACAGTAATCTAAGACAATTATAGTCCAAGTAGAAATGCGAGCGAGGCGTCAGTAAAAGTCCTTTCAGAGAATTTTATTTAATTAATTTTTAATACAATGGATTATTTAGATGCTCAAAAAGAATTTGATAGATTTTCTAAAATATTAAATAAAAAATTTATCAATAGTTATCCGGATACATTTATAAAATGTTCTACTAAAAATAAAGAAGAATATGAATCTGCAAATGGATGTATGTATTCTTGGTTTATTTTATTATTAAATGCTTTTTCCAAATTTAATTTTTCTTCTAAATATTCACAAACTAAAGATGAATTAATTAATAGTAATTGGTCTTGTATAAAAAGATTTGTTGATGATTTAGAAAAAGAAGAAAATTGGCAAAAATTCATAATCGAAAATATTAATATATGATACGTAATTATAAATTTTATGATCCTGAATCAATTAAATCAAGGATAGTTAAATTTAATTTTCCTCCTCCTTTTTATGAAAATCTTGATAAGCATTTAAAAGAAATTTATGGATCTAATCTTTATCATATTAAGGAAATAAACCATAAGGATCATATAATTAGAATGCATTCTGCATATGATACAGGTAAAGATACACATTATGTGGCGCCATATAAATATGGGGAACTTAAAGCAAGTATTTTATCCTTTGAAAAAATGATTGTGAATAATGCTAAACAAATTTTTGAACCTATAGATGTATCAATGTATAATACGGAAGAAGATCTTATAATGCTTCTTGATACTAACCAAAAAAAGAAAGCTATTGCTCTTTGTCATAAATTAAGACGAAGTAATAACTGGAATTTAGCAGATACTGGCAGATATGTATGTAATGAATTGGATAAACGTAAACAAAAATTATTATGATTATTGCTAATATTACTACATATAAGGGTCAAGATGTAATGGCAGAACATTACTATTGTTTTTATAAAGAAGATAATTCTGAAAATCCAAGAATCTATTATAATGGTAGTAGCTTTAATAAAATAGATTTAAAAAGAAAATTAATTAGCACTTCTGAAATTAGGGAGTTAAATAAAAAGGATCAAATAACTTCATGGAAATATGGGGATGAAATAAATCGATTTTTAACTATTGATCAAATACATGAAGAGCTAAAAGAAAAATTTAAAGGACAAGATATTATTACATATTATGAAGGAACTATATTTAAAGAAATGTTATGTATAATAAATGGAATAAATCGGGGATATAATTATTTTGGTGAAGTTTGGGTTCCTATTCCTACATCCTGTTATGCTGATTTATTACCTGATAGAAAAACAATTAAAGTAAAATGTGGGAATTGTAAAACAGAACATAATTTCGAAGATGTTATTGAAGAAAAGGAATGGGGAGGAAGACTCTTAATTCAATTTCTTAAAAAAAGAGATATTGATGATCCTTGTTGTAAATATTATGAACTAGAATGGAATGTAATATTATAAAAAATATAATATGAAAATTAATAAATTAACTATAGAAATTAAAAATATAGGATTAACTAATTCTATGAGATTTGCTCCAAAAATAGGGAGTAATGATAAATTTGATACATTAGGATTATTAAAAAGGGAAGGAGTTGAATCTAGAATAAAAGAACTATCTGAATTAAAAGATTTAACAAACTCTGATTTTGAATTTTATTTTAATAATTTATGCAATACTATCTTTACTTGTATTAAATCTGCTAGATCTTCAAATTTTGATGAACCTTTTTGGTAAATGTTTATAAAAAATCAATTAGATATTTCTAATATTTTAGTTTTAATCCTATTTATTAATATTGCAGAATTTTTATCTAATATTTTAGATCTTACTATTAATGATTTAGAAATAACATTATTATATTTAGCTTCTATTAAATCTTCTTTCATCATTTTTATTTGAAATAACATAGTATTTAATTTATCTTTTAATAAATCTATTTCAGCTAAATAAGTACAATTAAAATTATTTATTATTATCATAATTATTTTTCTATAATTTGTCCAATAAATGAATTATCTGGGTTTTCAATAGGAAATAATTTTTCTTTACCAGTAAATCTTAAATTAGGTAAATCTTTAATATGAGCTAAATGAGAATTTATTATTTTAGGCCAAATAAATTTCCATAAAAATGGTTGATCACAATTAAACCATTTACCTCTATGAGGATGATAAAGTTGATTAAAAGTTAAACTTGATTTAAATTTTTCTAATTCTAAATCATATACTGGTGCTATTTTTTTTATAAATTCAGAAGTAGCCCCCCAAAGTCCTCCGCATATATAAGCTCCATGTTGAGGGTGGTCTCTCATAATATGAAATTCCTTTCCGCTTTCTATCCATTCTTTAACGGCAGTAGCTTCTTTTATGCTAAGACGTGAATCACTATCACGAACAATAAATCGTTCAATGGTGATATCCTTAAGAGGTTCAAATCTCCAAAATAATCCATACAAGCCATCTGATTTAGGCATCATTATTATTTCGGAATTATTTTCTAACTTTTTTAATAAATCTTTTGGAACTGTTTCATCAACATAAAATCTACATATCCAACCTGGATAAATTTCAGGTTGTAAAAGTAAATTTTCATATGCTGCTTCAGCATATTTAGGATTATTCCCCCAAACAGAAAAACTTATTATTTTTTTCATACTCTAAATTCTAAATCTTTTTTTCTCCCACATCTAATGCATTGTTTCCATGATAATCCTAATGAATAATCTATCATAATTTTATATTGACAAAGAGATTCAATACATTTATTTCTATCTGAATCATTATTATTTAAAGTAATTTCTTTATCTTTATTAATATTTTTCATAAGATTTTTCCTCTATTATATAAGAATTATATAAAATATTAATTTCTTTTTTTATTTCAGCTCTTTTATCATTAAGATAATAAACATTTCTAGCATATTGTATAAAATCAATAATATTAGCAAATATACTGCTAGAAGAAATTTTAACATTTAAAGGAATTTCATATTTTTTATTTCTTTCCATAATTCTTAATTGATCCTCTACATCCCACAAATTATTATTTACCTCTTTTATTTTATTAAATTTATCATCATAAATTTTATCTAATTTATAGTAAATATCTAATAAAAGATTTAATTCTTTTCTTATATTATTAAATTTATCAATATCTTTTATACGTTCCATTTTTATTTCTAAAATAGAAATTTTATCATATAATTCTCCAACTGATATAGGTACTAATATTTCCATAATTTTAATTAAGAAATGTCCAATTTACGTTTTTACTAAATGTTTGATCTAATCCTGCTTCTTGTCTAGCATATTTATGGTAAAATAATCTTTCTATTTTTAATTCTAAAGTATCTATTAAATTAGCAAATGAACTATTATGAACATGAACTTCATATGCATTTTCAATAGTGTATAAAAAATCAAATAATCCTATATCTTGATAATCTACGGGATGTATAAATTTAATAGAAGAATCCAAGTATTGTTTTTTAAATATTCTGCCTCTTTTAGTATCATCATGGATAAAAGAATATTTTTCTCCTTCTTTTAATCCTAATTTTTTAAATATTTCTTTTTCTTTTATTAAATCTCTTTGAATAAAAAATTTAGACCATTTATATTCAAATGGGACTTTTGCTATTTTATAAAATCCTTCTTCAAAAGTCCATTCTTTTGAGTCTATTTTTGCCATATAATCATTGGTATGCCCTAATACTAAATAATTATTATTAGGATTAATAGACATAAATGATTTTACTTGATAATCATCCATTTGAATAATTTTAATTCTAGGATTATCTCTATACATGTATAATACATTCTTAATATAATTTGGTTTTGCAAAAACATAAATAATATCATAATTTTCTGCAAAATGTCTTACTAATCCATTACATAAAAGAGAATCTCCCATGCCGAGATGATGAAAGATATGGATATTTTTCATAATATAGATTCAAGCATTTTTTTATAATCATTAGTAATTCTTTCCGGAGACCATTCTTGATAAAGTTTTCTAACTTCATTATAATTTCCTAAAAAATTTTTTAATGTATTTGATGAACAAATTCCTAAATGATTAGATATATGTCTAAACATATAAGTATCATTTATAGCTAAACTTGATTGAGCTGAAATAGCTAAATCTGCTGATCCACCCACTCCTGCTCCTGGATTAGCATTATAAAAATAAATGTTCATAGTATTTTTAGCTAACCAATCCACTAATTCTATTTCTGTAGGAAAATAATCATGAATAATATTTAACTTTATACCTGGCTTTCTTATTTTAGTACGACACATATTAGCTACTTTGACAACTTCACTTAAATTTTTTCCAAAAGTAGCTACTCCTAGATTCATATTAATAGTAACTTTATCAAAAGCATTATTAATATATTCTACAATAGTATCATACATTTTCCAGTGTGAAGCTATTAAACCATGAGTTCCTATTGTAATATTTTCTAGATTAGGTTCCCCTTTTCGTTCATATCTTAAAATAGGTCTTACTGTAAGAAATTTAGTAGGACTAGGAATCGTATTAGTATCATCATGAATAATCCAATAATCAAAAACTTTTTCTAAATTTATTATATCTTTTGGCCCCATAGGATCATGATGGATAGCTATATGTTTTATATTTTTTCCCCCTAAAAGTTTTTTTGTAAAAGATTCATTTACAAAAGGCATAGTTGCAAAAAAATAATTATAAATAATAGCCATTGGAGAAAATTCTTCAATTGCATTTAATATTTTTTGAGAATTATCTGTTTCAATATAAATTAAAGGAATAATTTTTGGATCAATTAAATTAAATATTCTTTTTCCTATTTCATATACTCCGCAATGAGATTTTTGATGATTTATAAAAAGTATGTTACTCATTTATTCCTCCCCTATTATTTCAAATTTTGGACAAGGAACAATAAATTTTCCTCCTTTTTTAAGGTATTCTAATTCTCTTTCTTTAAATTCATTAATGAAATGCCATGGAAGTATAAGTAAATAATCCGGATGAACTTGACGCATTGTTTCATCAGAATGTATAGGAATATCGGTTCCCATAGTTTTCAATCCATATTTAAATGGACTTCTTTCTGCAGCTCCGTCAATATATTTATTATTTAACCCAAACCATTGTAAAAGAGTATTTCCTTTAGTAGAAGCTCCATAAACCCAAATGCTTTTTCCTTCTTTTTTTATAGACTCTATAAAGTTAAAAGTTTGATTTTTAAGCTCTTGGATATTTTCCCAAAATTTATTATAAGTTTCTTTTTTATC
>OEHO01000003.1_pt1 | contig 37934 bp, 47 predicted proteins | sample 1539131 | NCBI WGS metagenome assembly OEHO01 (sample SAMEA4074282, study PRJEB22523) | metagenome | biome: Groundwater | place: Australia | collected 23-Apr-2015
GATGGAGGGCTGGTTGGGCTATATCTGATCCTCCAGGGACGTGACAGAAGATGCGTTGGCGGACGACTGGGATTGCGTCTTTGGCGACGCGCCGGGCGATCTGGAGGTCAACATCGTCGACGACGGAGCGACCGAACATTGAGGCGTGGACCCGAGCTAGGAGAGACAGGGACTTGTAGAGCCGGCCGATGCCTTCAGACTGGACGACCTCGATGATCTCGCGCTTGCCTCCGCTTTCACGAACGACGTGGGCGCGGGAGCGCGCGGCGACAATGGTCATGGAACGGATTGCCTCGGTTTGCTTTGTCGACAAGGAAGGTAAGGAGAGAGCGGATGGTAGGGATTGGAGCGCGTGGGCGGTGAGAGACTGGAGCGTCGCTGAGATTTGCTTCTCGTGACCGATCTGGCGGTCGACCATGTCCGCGACGCCGGCGTCGTCGGCTTTCGGCCAGTTGATGAAGCAGAAGCGCTCGCCGAGTTCTCGCAGGATCTGCCAAGCGCGGTAGATGGCTGGGGTGGCGGCGCCGACGAGAGTGATCTTGCCGTCCCATGGAGCGGTTGGGCCGTTGCCTGACTGTCGTGAGAAGTAGCCGTCGTAGACCTCGCGGAGCTGTGCGACGATTTCGTTCCGGTCAGTGTCGCGCTTCGACATTATGGTGGTGAAGTCTTTCATCAGGATGAGGCCGCTGCCGATTCGGTGAAGGAGAGAGTTAGGCTTGCCTGGCTTGCCACTTAGGAGCGTTGAAGGCGTCATGTCACCGATTAAATGGGAGCGGAACGGGGATTCGAGTTTGTTGTAGGCGTTGACACAGATTGTTGTCTTGCCGGTGCCGGACGGCCCAACGATGATCGGCCAGATCGGTTCGGCTGATGTGACGAGATGGGACGCGACTGCGGTCAGGCAGGCTTCTTGGGCCTCAATGTCCGGACCGTGGAACCACTGTGAGATGAAGCGTTGGAGAGCAGCGAGATGCGACGGGAAGGATGGGATTGGTTGGGTTGGTTGGAACGTGGATGTCGAGGACTGGACAGCATCGACTTCGGGCATCTGGACTCCCTCTATGTACTGTGGGAGCTGGTCATAGAGGTAACCAGCCCCCTGAGATCGTCTCTCGCTGCGCGGCGAGGAGACGGCGCTTCAGGACAGTACGGCTTACCGGTACACATGTCAATAGGACTGGTACTACCAAAGTTTGCGTAGTACCCCAATTAGGAGTTGACTATCATCGGGAATTGTGGTTCTGTGTAGAGCATGACAACTTTCTATACTGATCGATCAAGACAGATCGCTCATCAATCCTGTCCTCGCGCTCGTTACCTGGAGTATGGCTGGGGCGGGACTGGCATACGCAAGGTCCGCGCGACGATACCGCTGGCGACTGGGACGTGGACACATGAGGGGCTGGCGGACCTCATGGTACAGGTAATGGAACTGGAACGCGCCTCCGGTGGTGACCCGAACGCGTGGCAGCGGGTGGATGTCGAGCGCGCTGTCAAGGTCGCGATCACTGGCTACAAGGCCGAGGTGAAGGCGCGTGGGCTGGATATTGAGCTGGGTGAGGACGGCGCCTACGTGGCGGACGAGCAGATCGCGCTGGTTGAAGCGATGCTGCGGGCGTATGCCAAGCATGGGCTGGGGGAGCTGATGGAACAGTATCGGGTGCTCGAAGTAGAGCGCGACGAGTGCTGGCCGGACTTTGTGACGCTGGCGAACGGGGATACGATGACGATGCAGGCGAGGGCGGACGGACTGCTGCAGGAAAGGTCCTCTGGTGACCTGTATATCCTGTCGTTCAAGACCGCGGCTGGGTGGGACCACCGAAAGGACGCGGATGCGAGACACGATGTGCAGGGGTTGAGCGAGGCGGCGGTCTGTGAGCGTCGCTTACAGAATGCGTGGCGCGGGATGCGCGCTGCTGATGGCAGTGTTCCGTACCCGACCGATGATTTGCTGCAGTCGTTAGGCGTGGACCGTGAGTTGCACAAGCGGCTGGCTGAGATGGTCGACCTGCCCCGCATCATGGGCATTCAGATGGTCCATCTGATTAAGGGCCGGCGGGAGCAGCAAGGGGATGGTGGGCCTTACGTCACACAGTCACACCTGCTACGCGGCTGGTACCAGGACGGCGTGACCGAGCGGAAGTATGCGTGGCGATTTAAGTGGGAGGGGCCGGATACCTGGCCGGACACTGGACGGTTGCGTGGGCACACGCTCGGGAAGGGCTGGACAAAGTTCGATGTCTGGTCGTCTGAGGAGGTCGGGGGCGTCGCGGGATGGATAGAGATGCTCGCGTCGGGAGCGGTCCAGGAGGAAGCCGGGAACGCGCTTGAGACGACGTACGTCCAGCCGCTGCCGTATTTCAGGCAGGACAAGGACATCCAGAGCTGGATTCGTCAAACGAAAGGACAGGAAGCACGAGTCATCAAAACGATGATTGATGCAGAGATTGTACGGGCTAGCGGACCAGAGTATTTAGAGGCGTTTCTCGACGACAACGTGATTCAGCACAAACGAAGCTGTGACTTCCCAAGTAAATGTCAATTTCAAGAGGTCTGCTACGGAGATCCGTCGATGTTAATTGCGCCGTTTAGTACGGGACTGTACCAACCGCGCGTGCCGCATCACCAAGGGGAGATGAGCACGCAAGCGACGCAACTTGCGAACAATCACAACGTCGTGCAGGAAGCGGCGACGGGGGAGCTTGGGTGATGAAACGCTCCTGTGAGGAAGATTACGACGACGCGCGCGCAGCACAACGGCGCGGACAGTCGGACCGATTCATCTCGAGAAATGGCTGGCTGGAGATATTCCTGTGCGGGCTTGCGACTGGACTGATTCTGGTACTCGTGCTAAGACATTTCGGACTGATCGTGAAATAGTTGTTGACACGACGGCCTGACTATGATAGGTTACCCACCATGACACGCACCCTCCCAACACATGAGTGCAAACGCTGCGGGCATAAATGGACGCCGCGCATTGGTGGACGGCCGAAGCAGTGTCCGGATTGCAAGAGCAGGTATTGGGATGAGGTGAGGGCGGCTGACGGTAAGGGGACGACGGGAGCGGTAGCGGGAGCAGCGACAAGGTAGGGACGGACGGTGACGGTCAGGGTGACGGCAAGGACGGATTCCTGGTAGGTTCGGGTGACGACGCGATTGGTGTCGTCGGGGGTGATTGTTATGGCGGAACTAATCTGTGAGTACGGGTCGTCCGGCGCGGGAAAGACTGCCGAGATATTGCGGCTGGCTAAGTTCGTCTACAAGCGCACTGGCAAGAAGCTGCGTCTGGCGTCGTGTGACGGCGGTGGGTGGAAGCCGCTGGATAGCGCGGTCAAGGCCGGGCTGATCGAACCGTGGGGCGTCAGCGCGATTGAGAATCCGCGGTCGGTGCTGCGGAAGCTGAGTCAGGGATTCTGGCCGGAAGTGACGAACAAGGCAGGGCAGCTTGGGCTGGTGCTGCGCGCGCCGTCGAGTAAGACATGGGATGAGGTTGGCGCGTTGGCGATCGAGGGACTGACATCAATCGCGAATGTCATCATGCGCGACGCGTTGAACCGACAGTTGAAGGTCGCTGGTGACGAGGCGCAGGCGCAGTTCACCGAGAAGATTACGGTTGCCGGAATGGACGGGAAAGAGCTGACACAGGAAGAGAAGTATTCATTCGCGGCGCGAGGGAATTACAACGACGCGCAGCGCGCGGTGTATGACATCCTGACGAACTATCGGTCGCTTCCGGTCATGTACGTCTACACGTCGGCGCTTGAGACGAAGGGCGAGGAAGAGGACACGCGCAAGACGATTGTAGGTCCGGCGGTGATTGGTAAAGCAGTAACGTCACAAGTTGGTAGCTGGGTCGGCGACTTGCTCCATGCTGATGATTTTTTCTTAGACGAACCCGACCCAACGCACAAGCTGACGCCTGACCAGATTAAGTTGGGCGCGAAGCAACGGACGATGCAGGTTGTGAAGCGGCGCGTGTGGTTCATGCGGCATCCGGAGCCGTCGACGGGGCTGGTGTTCCCTGCGAAGCCACGTGTTGCGCCGGAGATGATGCCGAAGCTGCTCGAAGCGTTCCCTGGTGGGTATTACGAACCGACGCATGAATGGGGACTGGACAGGTATCTAGAGGTTGTAGAAGGGTTGCAGGAGAAGGCAGCGACGGACTTGCGAGGCTGGATGGATAGCGAGAAGCCGAAGGCGGATCCGGCGCTGGTGAAGGCGACGGTGACGGGAGCGACAAAGTGAGTAAGGAACTGGAACAGGAAGTGTTTGACGCGCAGGTTGTTGAGGGTGACCAGGTCGTTGTGCGTGCGACGGATACGACGCGCTCCAACTTGTCTGACGCGCACAAGGACTTCATTGCGTCGCTGCGCGCGATGGCGAACTTCTACGAGGCCCGACCGGACTTGGAACTGCCGATGTGGACGAGATTTGACCTGTTCGGGTTGAAGCCTCAGGACTTGCAACGTGTCAGCTTGCTGTTTGCTCCATGTGAGAAGGCCGTGCTGCCGGATTTCTTCATGCTGCGTCGGCGGTTCGGCAAGTCGATTCGGTTGGAAGCGAACTGGTCGCGCGAGACTGTCTGCGAGCGTGTTGTAGTCGGGACCGAGGAAGTCGACGAGGAAGTCGTGGTGAGCAAGGGCGTTGAGACGCGCATGAACACCGGCCAGAAGGTCGAATGGCATTGCCCGAAAGTTCTGGACCGTAAACAGGTTGGGGAGGGCAGCAATGACACGTAAGCGGTTTGCACCTCCAATGAAACCACGGAGATGGTCTGGATGGATTCATGTTACAGACGCTCCTGAATCCGGTGAGGACTATCTAACCGAGGACGAGTTAAAGGATATGGTGCTTGCGTCGATGACCGAAGCTGGCACGTCGATTCAGATTGGCAGTTTCAGTTTGGATGCAGAGGAAAAAGGAGGCGAGTAATGGCAACACGCAGTAGCAAGATCGGCCGGCTCATGACGTTCTTTCGCGAAGGCGATAAGGACGAGGTGAGGGCGGTCGCGTTGATGGCGGCAGAGGTGCTGGCCGCGCGAGGGATTCTGGTTCCTGCAGTGCCGTCAGGACCTGCAGGGCCGGTGGTAGTCAAGAAGCAACGCAAGCCGAGGGTAGCGAGAGCGGCCGCGGCGGCGGGCACGACAGGTGCATCTGCACCAGGAGCAACGGAATGAGCAACGAGCAGGTAGAGGAGAAAGTCAAGCCAGCGCAGATTGATCTGAACGATCTGTCGCTGCAGGACGAACAGATTGATCTGAATCCGGACGCGGATGCGTTTGCAGGTCCGCCGCCTCCGGACGATGGCGAACATCTCGTCAAGCTGAGCCTGGGAAAGAGCGGTGTGACCGGCGGCACCATCAGCAAGGGCGAGATGAAGGGGAAAAAGTGGTACCAGGTTGAGATCGTTGGCAAGATACAACCTGGCGATAAGTTCGAAGGTCGGATGACGTTCAATCGCGTGAGCAGCATGATCTTCAACGGGACGAGCGAGGTTGTGGGCGTGCTGAAGGCGATTGGTGAAGGCGTGACCAGCCGCGAGAGTACGCTTGATCTGTTACGTCGGTTGACGGCCAGATTGAACGGGGAACCGGACGCGCTTCAGAAGACGCAGTGGGTCGCGTTCTGCAAGGACTGCCTCGACGACTACGACAACTCTGGCGGGAAGCGCGGGCGCAAACAAGGGATCGTGCTGCGCGGCCAGAATCGGTTCCCACAGGAAGCGGACGGTCGGCATCGGCATCAGATCGAATGCCCGAATTGTGGGTCACTTGTAACCGCGCGGGCGGAAGTGGTGGCGTATAAGGTTGCGCCAACGGCCTGACATTGGACCGCGCTCACGTTGAGTGAGGTCAAGCGGCCAATCCAAGAAAGAAGAGAGGACGCGCGGCCACAATGGGTCAGTGGTTAGTCCTGAATGTCAATTACAGGTAGCGCGTCCTTGAGAGTCGGAGACCTTCTTGTCCAAGCATCGTCAACCTAACCGGAAGCAGTCGAAGCGGCGAGGCGTACACAAGAAGCCGCGGCGTTCAGGGAGGTCTGGCAGCCTGGCGTCGCCAGATTTGAACGTTCGACATGCCAAGGGAAGGTTGAGGGCCGGGACTTCGGACGGGAAGGTCTCCGTTGAGATGCCGGATGTAGCTGTATCTGTACCTGTCGTCCGGTCTGCGGACCCGCCGCTTCCAACCCCATCGTCGTCGACGCCCACTCCGTCCACGGCGCCGGAATGCCCCCAGGAAGCGGCGGCTTCGCTTACGGACTCACTTCAAAAAGAAGTGGACGCTTGGAGAGATTTATTCAAGCGTACTGAAGAGGACCCTTCCTTCGGAAAGTTTGATACGAAGAAATACCGGACCTATGGTGATGCGTCGCAGCTTGGATGCTGGATACCGGAGGTCGAGCGGACCATCCTGCTGCTGGAAGGAACGAACGTGGTGAGCGGACGGCCGTGCCGCATCTATGTGCGTCCTGGTCGGCGCGTGCAGATCGTGGAGACACTCAATGGCTGAAATGAAGCTGGACGACGAATTGATGAAGCGTGCGTTTGACTCAGTGTGCGAGCGGGAACTGTGGAACGCGGCCGAGACCAAGACGAATGTCGTGCTGCTGAGTTTCATCAACGCGGGGACGAAGCGGTATCTGGACGGCAGCAGCGATATCACACAGACGCTCGCGACGGCGATTCATATCGGGCTGGAGCTGGGGTATGAGTATGCGCGGTTGGTGCATGAGCGGGAGCTGGCGGGGCAATGAGCGAGCATCGACAGGTAGACTTGAACGACCCGACGCTGCAGGACCAGATTGTAGAACTGGATGCGAAGTCCGAGGACGAATGCCTGCCTCCGTGCAAGTTCATAACAGGTATAGCGGGTTCTGGAAAATCGTTCTCAGTGATGTCGCGCGTTGCGGAGGAACCGTCGTGGGGACTTGTATGCTCAACGACTGGCGTCAGCGCAGTCAACCTTGGAACGATCACGCTGAACAGCGCGCTCGGGTTCTTCGACACGGATTCGCTTGAGGACAGGTTCCTGTCGGGATTCCTGCGGACGCGGATGCATCAGATCGCACGGAAGTACAGGAATCTGGTGATTGATGAAGTGTCGATGATGGACGCGCGGCAGCTCGACATGATCTACGAGGCGACGCGTCAGGCGAACGAGTTCAAGGATGTCAAGAACGCGCTCGGGCTGATACTTGTCGGCGATATGTGCCAACTACCTGCAATCAACGCGGCGATGGTGTTTGAAGCGGAGTGCTGGCCGCACTTCGAAGCGAACACGGAGCGGCTGACAAAGTGCTGGCGACAGAGTGAAGGGAAGTTCTTGGACGGGCTAAATAGTCTGCGACGCGGCGATGGTGCTACTGCAGCGACTGAGTTCGAAGGCATCGTCACTTTTCGCAGGGAATCGTTGCCAGACTTCGACGGGACAACAATCGTCGCGACGAACGACAAGGCGAACGACTTCAACTGGCTCCGGTTTCGCAAGATTAAGGGCTCGACACAGATTTACAACACTAAACGGTGGGGCAAGACGGAGTCGTCGAAACTGATTCCTGACCAGTTGCCGCTCAAGGTCGGTACATTGGTGATGGTGCTGACGAATGACACGCCTGCGTTCACTTATGTGAATGGCGATCTGGGGCATGTCGTCGAGATGGGATTGGGGCAGGTATCGGTCGAGTTGCAGCGGAATGGAACGGTTGTCGACATACCGATTATCGAACGTCGAACGGAGCATCGGCATCCGCCGGAGGATGCAACTGACGTGGATATTGAACGTTGTGAATCGACGCCTGGAGCGCGGCTTGCTGACGGGTCATTCTACGACGACAAAAAGAACCGATGGGTGCGCGGAGCGACGACGTTTCTGCCGCTACGATATGGCTGGGCGTCGACGACGTTCAAGTCGCAAGGGTTGTCGCTCGACAAGGTGCAGGTGGATATGAGGCATGGGTTCATGGGGTCGCCTGGACAACTGTATGTAGCATGCAGCCGAGCACGAACAGGACAAGGTCTGACGTTGATTGGCGGTCGGGACATGATGATCAGGCGGTGCAAGACGGAGCCGAAAGTTGCGAGGTGGCTGTGACCAAGCTGTTTGGCGTCACCGGACACGATTCCCTCGCCGCATTACGCGCTGAGACTGAACGCATCGTGGCGTACCTGCGGACCGTTGAGGGACTGATGGACCAGCGGGACCTGTCGTACCTCGCGTCGATCGAGAGCGAAATGCTGGCGAGTGGGACGTGGGTGCCGACGACGAAACAGTTGTTCAGATTGAGGGATATGAAGGATTTGTATTGATGCCCCACGACGTTCTCCAACGCGTCCTTGTCTACAAACGTGAACAATGGTATTGCCTGATGTGTAAGCAGGCGTTACAAGATGTCGAGGCGGACCCGTCGTTGATCGAGTGCCGAACCGAAGGATGCGAGCGTTACCAATGGGAATTACAGAGACCGGACATGGCAAGTTGCGAGATCGTCGGTATGGGCCAAGGCGCAACTATACCAAGCCGGACGACGATCGAGATCAGTTCGCAGTTGACGCAGCACCGCGAGTCCGTGCCAGAGAACAAGTCCGACTCACGTATGGAGGCTACTCGGCTAATGGATTCTACCCGCCGTGTGGAAAGTGCGGATGCGAGTTCCTGAACGTAGCGTGTCCGCGGAGCTGGCCGATCGGGACGGTAGCGCTGACCTGTGCGAAATGTGGGTCGATTGTCGAGTACGTAGACGGGCTGCTGATCATGACCGTCTGCGAGGCGCTGAAGGAACAGCATGGTAAGGAATGGATCGTCAGGAATAGGATCGCAGTGCAGTTGCAACGGGAGCGTGGGGTTAGTCAGGACGTGGTGCTGATGGCATTTGCGGAGGGATTGACGCTGGACGAGATTGTGACAGCGCTGGATATTCAAGAGGTGCAACAGGACGAGGTGGCAGGATGAATACGTGTATACCGTGCGGGAATCAGGGTGTGGTAAGGACGGCGACGCGTGTCGTGAACGGCAAGTTCATGTGCGACGAGCATGCGAAGGAGAAACTGCTTGGCGTGACGGCGAAGCCCAAGTTGGATGAACCGATTGTGACAACGAAGGTTGGGACAGGGACGACGGTGGCGGCGGCGCCAAAGGAGGCGAAGGTGACGAAACGGGACGTGGATTGGGATAAGTTAGTGGCGAAGGTGCAGAAGGGCGAATCGGTGTCGGAGGTAGGGAGGGAAGCAGGCGTGACGGCTGCGGCGCTTTACTACCATACCAAAGGAAAGGTGCAGCGCTCGGCAAGGGTTGGAAGTGTCACGCGGACGCCGAAAGCTAAGGCGGTTGCGTCAGCGGCTACGGGCGCACCGAACGGCAAGGTCGAACTCGTACGCGAACGCTACGCGCCGCTGATCGCGGACCTGAAGCTGAAACGTGACAAGCTGACGTCGATCATTGAGAGTCTTGAGACGATCTGACCGACGACGATGCCACGTTTACCTAAGCCGCGACAGTTCTGTGAAGGTTGCATCGGCGACCATTGGGTCCACCCGATCTTCAACACGAAGCGGCTGACGCTGCCGCAGACTGGGTTCAGTCAGGACGAGGGAAGCGGGACGAACGGCGTGCTGGTTGTTGGTGAGGCGCTCGGGCAGAATGAGGACGCGGACGGGCTGCCGTTCAGGCCGCAGGCGCAGGCGGGGTCGTTGCTGGAACGCGCATTCAAGCGGTGTGGGCTATCGCGCGGACAGTTCCGGATTTCGAACACAATTAGGTGCAGGCCGCCTCACGACATCCTCGCCGGCGCGTCCTACGAGTTCGAGGTCATCCAGCACTGCCGGCCGTATCTGATGCGGACGCTCGAAGAGATGAAGCCGCGCGCGATACTGGCGCTGGGTGGGACGGCGTTCCGCGAACTGACCGGATTCGAAGGGAAGAAACAAGGGATATCATACACACGCGGGTACGTTGTGCCATGTGTCATCAAGGGCTGGGAGCACGTGCCGGTGCTGGGGACGTTTCATCCTTCCTTTCTACGCCAAGGCAAGCCGACCTACTTCGGTGTGCTGTGCGCGGACATCCTGCGTGCGGTCGAGATTGCACGTGTTGGTGGAGCGTGGACGGACCTAGAGTTCGAGATTGAGGAGCGCTCGTATGCCGACTTCGACGTTCCGTTCTGAATCGTACCGGGTGTGGACGCCGACGGCTGGAACGCACCCGGCTGTGAGGTACCAGGCGCACCCGTCGCTCGATGACGCACGCTCATTCCTGTTGCGTGCGAAGAACGAGCCGCAAGCGTGGCTGACCTACGACATTGAGACGCCGAACAGCGCGGAGATGGACGAGGACGAGCGCGAGGAGGATTACTCGTTCGAGCTAAGACAGATCCAGTTCTCGCTCGCGCCGAACGAGGGGATATCGTTCCCGCCGGAGCCTGCTTACCTTGACATTGCACGCCAACTGTTACAACTCCCGAATCGAAAGGCTGGTCACAATGTCTGGTTATATGACGACCCGCGGCTCGTCCACAACGCGATCCCGATTCGTGGCCAGTCTCATGACACGATGGCGATGTGGCATCACATGCAGCCTGATCTCCCTGCTAACCTACAGTTCGTGGCGAGCTTTTACGGCATGGATCGACCTTGGAAACACCTGGCAGGAGTCGATCTGGCCGTCTACGGCGCTGCTGACGTTGACGCTCCTCAGCGGATTCTGGCTCGCTTGCCCGAACAGCTCAAGAAACGCGGACTCTGGGACGGATACGAAAGGCTGGTCTATCAGGTTCGACCGATTCTAGAGCGGATGGAGCGGCGCGGGATACCGATCAATGACGAGCGTAGGAAGGCGTTCGGTGTGGAGTTGGATGCGGCCGCTGGCGAGGTGGACGCAGAGATGCAAGCGCTGGTTCCGGACGAACTCAAGAACGTGCTGCCGAAGCAGGGATATAAGCGGACGCCGAAGGATACGAGCGGGATGGTTCAACGGATGTTCGACGTGACAGATACGTTGGCACCACCGATAGACCCAGCAGACTCAGCGCATTCGTTGCGCTGGTGCCGCATGGAACCGTTCAAACCGTCGTCGCAGCAACTCATCCGGTACATGAAGCATCGCGGACATCCAGTGCCGGTCGATTTCAAGAAAGGTAAGGAGACCAGCAACGCGAAGGAACTGGAACGGCTCGCCGTCAAGACGCACGATCCCTTGTACCGTAAGGTGATCTGGTACCGCGAGGTAAGGTTGATGAAGGCGACGTTCGTGGATGGGTGGGCGCCGGCAGCGGACGGGTGCGTACATACGACGTTCACGTTCGGGCCGGCTACGTTGCAACTGGCCAGTCGTGACCCGAACGTACAGAACGCGCCCGAGCACGCCAAGGAAGGCCGCGAGGCGCAGAACCTGGCGGATAGGTTCCAGCGGATTATCGAGGCGCCGTCCGGTTACAAGATCGTGTCGTTTGACCATAAGTCGTTTCACGCGCTGACGCTGGCGTACCTGGCGAAGGATCAGGACTACGAACGCATCGTGCGGCTTGACGTGCATTCGTTCATCGCGTCCGAGTTCCTGAAGCTGAAGCGGATAGAGACGATGCTGGCGATGAAGGACGACGAGCTCGGCGCGTATCTGAAATGGGTCAAGAAGGAGCACCGGTTCACGCGGGACTTCAAGTGCAAACGGGTGATACTTGGATGGGGATTTGGCCGCGGCTACCGTTCGATATTCAACGCGTACATGGAAGCGTTCGAGAACGAGAGCGAGACAAAGCGGCTGGTGCAGACGCTGGAAGGTGCGTTCAAGAAGACCGTCGCGTTCAGGAAAGCGACGATGGCTAAGGCGCACTACGACACGTTCCTGATGTGCCCGTTCGGCGCGATCAGGTGGTTCTGGGATGTCTACCATTTCGACCCGCGGACTGGTCAGCAACGGAACGGGGATCAGGCTGAGGCTGCGATCGCGTACCTGCCAGCAAGCTGCGCGTTCGGGATGATGCGGGAGGAAGCACTCGACATGTCGGCGCGGGGGCTGGATGAGCGCTATCGGCTCATCTCGAACATTCACGACAGTTGGAAGTTCTGTGTGCGTGACGAGTTGGTCGAGGAGTGCTTGCACACGATCAAGCCGCTGATGGAAGCACCGTGCCCGACGCTTGATAACTTGTGGTGCGCGGTGTCGGCGTCGGTCGGTCAGAACAACGCCGCGAAGTCCGACGAGAATCCTGAAGGACGCGAGGAGGTTGATGTTCATGACCGTATCGGTATCGGAGTCAGCGAAGGTGCTCCAGACGCTCGCCGAGATTCAAGCAGCCAAACGGCCGCCCAAGGGCCAGGAATGCCTGCATAACTGTGGGACTTATCTGAACGCTGGGTCCAAGACGAAGCGTCCGTACGTGCGGGTCTGCTACGGAAAGCAGCGCGACGAGTACGTCCACACGCTGGTCATGGAAGGGATGCTGGGACGGCCGCTCAAGCCATGGGAACAGGTCGAGCACGCGGACGGCGACGGGACCAATAACCGCTGGACGAACCTAGTGCTGACGACCGACGAGTTGCATCCAGCACTGACGCGTGAGCGGCTGCGTCGAGAACGCGAGATTGCTCTGGACTCCGGTCCGGACAACGAAGTAGACTCACAAACGAACGGTTGAAGGAGGATGACGATTATGCATGGAGACAGACTCAGGAAGGGCCTCGCGCAGTTCATGTCGATTGCGCTGGCATGGACGGTCACGCTGGCGCTGGTTGTCGGCTGCAACGCTGCCAACAGCTACCGCGACACCATCGCGACCAGCTTCGGGTACATCACGTGGGCGCAGGGCGAGTACAAGGTGTCGTGTACGGCGAATCCGTCTGCGTCGACATGCGCACTCATCACGCGGAGTATCGGGCTACAGAATGCGGCGGTTGACGCGCTGGACGCGTACTGTAACGGTCTGGCCGCGACGGGTCAGCAGCAGTGGAAGAGTGGCGGACCGTGCTCACCTGTCAAGGGATTGCAGGGCGCACTAGTCGCCGCACTCGCCGCGCTGAATCCGGTCATAGCTGACCTGAAGCTGCTGGCGACGGGTAAGTCTTCGCCGAAGCTGACGGCGGACGGCCTGCTAGACAAGCCGTCAGTCCACGCATCGCTACTGAATGCACGCATCGAAGGAGGCCGCTAATGCAAGTTCTCGGGATTATTCAACTCATCATCGCGCTGCTGGGCGGCGTCGGGACCGCGCTGGGCAAGGCCGGACTGACCGAAGCGGCCGCTGGCATTCAGGCCGCGATCGCGAAGCTGGAGGAAGTCCACGGCACACTGGTCACCGAAGAACAGGTGCAGTCATTGAAGATCACCCCGCAGTGGTGATCGATGACGTTCATGCTCTATTGGATCGTCGGTGTTGTGTCGTACTTGATCGTCATGGCCATATTGTTGATCGTGATTGCGAAGATCACCAGCGGGGCCAAGGACGAGGATGATGACGATGACGAACCAGCGCCGACGCCCCAACTACTCTCAGCTTCTCTCAGCATCACCAACGATAAAGGAGAACCATTTATGTCATTGACAGTAGAAGTCGGCCAGCCATGGCACGCGAAGCAGCATGAGTTCACGTCGGCGACGCCGGACCCGACGAAGGAAGGCACGCCGCCTGGGCCGATCACGTATATGTCGGACACCCCTACGATAGCGTCCGTGGATAGTACCAGTGGAGTCGGGACGGCCGTCTCGGTAGGGACCGCGACGATCACCGGCAAGGATGCAGGGAATGGACTGACCAGTTCCGACACGCTGACTGTGGTTGCGGCAACGCTCAAGTCGGCGAGCATGGAACTGGCAGCGGGTTAGCAGAGCAGATATCTCTGGTGGTATTTAGCCAGAAACGAGCGCGTGCGAAAGCACTGGCAACTTGAGATCAGCGAGCGTGTACGTTCCCTTAACTGGGGATTCTCTACGGCACACCGGAGACTGGGTACATGGACAGGTCACAGCCTAGGAATAGGTCGGGTATTGTGTCTAACCGAGTAAATGTGGGAGTTGCCACCAAACTTGTAAAGGAGCGGGCCATCGGTGGACGGTTCCGATGGCCCTGTGATACGGCTGATCGTGGATGATTAGTCGTGTTTGGTTATGATAGTCACAGTAGCATGAGACTGGAGAAGGTGTCAACGTGAACATACAGGACCTGATCGCGCTGGCTAAGACGAAGGCGGTCGAGCATGAGTTCGACCCAGCGCTTGTGTGCGCGATCTGCGACCATGAAAGCGGCGGGTGGAATCCGTGGGCGATCCGCTACGAACCAGGATTCTACGAGCATTATGTCGCGCCGATCGCAGGACTGTCGCCGACCGAAGCGCACGCGCGCGCGTTCTCGTGGGGACTGATGCAACTCATGGGGCAGGCGGCGCGTGAACACGGCTTCGCGAATACCTATCTCGCATCGCTGTTGGATCCGGAGACAAATCTGGAATGGGGGCTGCGACACCTGCGACTGAAATTTAATCAAGGCGGGAATGACACTCACAAAGCGCTGCTGTTGTGGAACGGCGGCGGTGACCCGTACTATCCAGACAAGGTGTTGCCCCTGATGGCGAAGTACAATCTAGTCTAACCGTAGCTGTTCGTACTTTGCGCGTATCGTATGCCGACGCATGACCTCTTCACGTTTAAGACAGAACGCGATCAGCAGGAACCCGATCACACATAGAGCGGTCGGCACCCACCATCCGATTGCGATCGCCAGCACCTCGGGCAGCGATAGCAGGTATCCCCAGAAGAACGCGGCCTGAAGCAGCCACAGAATCGCTAGGATGACTTGGACGCAGTCATGGTCGTATCTGCGTGCGTAGAATGCCGCGTCGCCAATTGATTGGCCGCAGGCAAACAGGACACCGCCTTGGATGAGTAGGATCCAATCAGTGAACGATGGTGGATGGTGCAGTCCGACCTCGACCATCCGTCCGAGCACGATCGCGAACATAATGCTGACGCCGAAGCGGCGCCGCGGGTAAGGGTGATGACACAGGGAGTGTATGGCGATCCCGACGGCCATGACTAGCCAGATCGTGGTGCAGACAGCGTAGGTAATAGCGTACGCGCGAGACTGGTCGCCGCCGATCACCAACGGTATCTCAGTGACAAGTTCGTACAGCAGGTTCGCGATGAAGAATAGCAGCAGGCGTGGGATGGCACGCGCGGACCACGCGCCGACTACCGTAGCCGTGACGAGCAGACCAAACCGGACGATCTCAGTTGACGCGGTCAACGGTTAAGGCGTCGTGAACGACAGGTCGTACAGTTCGCCGATGACAAAGTACTCGCCGGCTTCGGCGCTGACGATCGCGTACCCGCCACCGAGCGTGTCGATCGGGGCGTAGTGGATGAGAACGCGGTCGTCTGGTAGCGAGACCTTGCCTGTAATCTTGACGAGACCGACTGACTGTCCACGTGGAGGAGGTTGGCCCACAGGTTACCGTACCTTTCTAGTTAACGTTCCTTCTTCCATTCCTTGAAATTGATCTGTCCGCGAATGCGTGCGACAGACTCGCGCAATCCTACCACCTGTTCACGCTGATTGCCAACCTCCTTACGCACCTCAGTGATGTCCTCAACCAGTACAGTCCGGACCTCAAGGATGTCGCCGGCGAACTGTGTGTGTAGGTTGGTGATGCTGGTGGTGAGAGCAACGCGCAGCTCGGCGATCTTGGTCGTCAAGTCCGCGCGGACTTTCTCGGGTTCGTCGTCGTGAGCCGTCCAACGCTTGACTAGGACGGACGCTAGCACGGTCGCTATCGAGCCGCCGATGACGAGAATGATGTCGTGGAGGACGGGGTTCATCGTGACCGGTTCACTTGTCCTCTTTGTGCTTGCCGTTGCGCCAGATCCTGATATCGAACTTGATTCCGTGCCTGTGCAGCGTGACTATCGTCCAGACTGACAGCAGACCCAGAACGCCGTGGCCGACCATCGTCGCTACGTCGCTCATGGCTTTATCTCAGGCGGCGGCGGTGTGCCATTCTGCCTAGGCTGGAGTTTCAGCGCCAGCGTTGCACCTGTTACAAGTCCGCCTCCAACGCCAAAGAAGTCCTTGATGGCATCCATTGCGCGGTCTGAGGCCGCTTCAGTCACGCTCGGATGGAACACGACGCCAAGGTAGGCCAGCGTGGCGAAAAAGCAGATAGTGATCCCGCTGTAGAGAATGAGTAGCGCGACCTTGTCGGAATCCTTGATGTCTTTGAGCCAGCCGGACATTTTGGTATCTCCTTAGAATAGTTGACCACCAAGTATACGCTCGACCGCGGCTGACTTGTCTACGTCTTCCATCGTCCGCCATTGCGGGCCGCGCATCAACGTTTCGAGTGTGCGTTGCTGAGCAGGCGTGACGAGCGTGCCGAGACGATTCAGGTCCTTGAGTCCGGTCTTGACGATGCCGGTTGCTGGTGCGGCTTCGTGTGCGAAGCGGTTGGACGCGATCATGGCTTTCGTAACGGCGAGATCGGACTTGCCGGACGCTGGGGTTGCTGACATAGCCGAACGATGCGCCGCGACCTTCTCAGCGAGTTGTTGCTCAGTGAAGCCGTCTTTCATCTCGATGCTGCCACCTGTGGTTGAGTCTTGGAACGAGACGAGACCGGGCGCGGTCGGTTCGCGCGGGATCAGGCCGAACTTGCGCGCGAGCGGGGCGGTTTCGGAACGGTAGAATACCGGTCCCTTTACAGTAGCCGATGACGATGTTCCTGGTTTCGGTGTCGGACGGGACATTTGTTCGCGCATTGAGGCTGGTAGTCTGGACGTAAGGTCCGTGCCAAGTTGACGAATATTCGTAGGCTGTCCTGGCATACCTGGATAACTAATCGGTCCGGCTTCAGGCGCGGACGGGTTCCATAGGTCAGTCTTGGACGGCGGACGTGTCGGGGCGAACGATGGGCCGACGTTCGGCGGTTGCTGCGATGGGAAGCCAGGCGGCGGTAGCTGGCCGACTTGCGCGGCTGGTGGTGGCGGTGCTTGTTCCGGCGGCGCAGGAAGTAATCCCTTTATAGGTGTACGTGTCCCTGCTGTACCTTTTGTGCCTACTTTGCTTTCAACGCGTTGACTTGGAGATGGTCCAATACGCTCGACCTGATTCGGACGCGTTACCTCTACTGAGTATTCAGGTGCTACACCTGGCGGCGGCGTCATTTGCCCTGCAGCTTGTTGTCGTGCAAGTGCAGCGCGTTCGGCGTCGGACCATGTCTTTGGCACAGGAAGCGATACAGGTCCAGACGTGTCAGCAGGAGGCGGCGTGATGGTCGGTGGGGCAGTCAGCAGAACTTTCGGCTCTGGTGTTGATGTTACAGTCGGTGACGGCGGCGCGGTCTCGGCGAGCGTCTTCATACCGCTCTCAACTTGCCGTCCTGCTGACCCTCCAGGCAGTCCGCTAGTAACGGCGCCACGCACTCCTGACGGACTGAAGAACTCGCGCAGCCGAACTGCCCAGCGCGCTGCCTCAGCCTTGTTCATTTTAGACTGGAGCGCGTCACGAACCGACGATGTCGCTGCATACCGACGTTCGTAGTCCTCAAGACCAGGCATCCCGAGGTCCTGCAACCGCCCGTTGATTCCCTGCGACAGACCTTGGTCTAGCTGCTTCAGCCCGTTCAGCTTCCGTGATGTCACGTTCGCAGCGGCGCGCTCTGCCGGTGTCATCGACTGGTAATCACGCAGCATCGTGTTGACCGCACGTGCGAGCGAGTCCGCATCGCCGATCGGGATCTGTGCGTTTGGGTTTGTGAATAGACGCTGAGCGACTTCGATCGACGGGTCGTTTATCGGGAGCGTGCGTGTCAGACGCTTTGTCACGTCGGTCAGGACTGCTGGGTCAACCTGGACGGGAACGGTCGCACCGGCCTGCGTCGCACGTCCGATCTGTACAGCCCGCTCGTTCGTGTACATGTCCTTGAGATGGGAGTTGATAGCATCAACGGCTGCACGAACGCGCATGTCGGGATTGATGATGCCGCCCTTCGCGCTGGATGGTATCGGCTGCTTCTGGAACGCACGGCCAAGGTCGTCGGCGGCGGTCTCGACGCTGCTTCGGAATCCAGGGTCTGTTGGCGGACCACTCGCACGGAAGATGTCTTCAATCGCCTGACCACGCGAGTTCAGGAAGCGCTTCGCGATAGGTCCAGCCGCCTTGCCGATGAGTTGTCCGCCAGCTTCGAACATTCCCATCGTTGTGGCTTGCGTGCCGATCTGCTTCGCGGCCTGACCAGGGGACTGTGGTGCGTTCGGACTGCCTGTGGCGTGTTCGCCGAGTTGGATTCCAGCCTCACCAGCGCCAGCTCCGAGTGCCATAAGCCCGACGCGCGCCCAGAATCCAGCCTGCGGTCCTGCAGCCATCGTCAACGCGGTTCCAGCAACAGCAGGACCAGCCGTGTGGATGTTCATGTACTTTTCGGCGTCAACAGCCTTCCGTAGAAGGTCGGGATTCTGTCGTCCCCATTGCACCGCGCGTTGCATGGTCTGGTCGGGCGTCTCATCCTGACGTGGCGTGAACTGTGGCATCCCGCCGACCCATGAGTCAGGCTGCGACGCGTTGTAGATCGGGCCGCCCTTTGCGATCTGGTACGCGCCTGGCTTCTCGGACGGTGGACGTGGCGGGACTGAACTGTACAGGTAAGGTGAGGACGAACGGTCTTCCTGCGGCGCATTCGCACTGAACCAGTCGGCCCCTGCACCCCTGCTGACACCACCACCTTTGGGCTTTTTGGTCGACGCAGCCGCTGGTGCGTTCTGGCTGAACCAGTCACCGTTACTAGAAGGCGGCGTCGGCAGCGTATCGGTCGCAGCTTGTGGAGGCATCTATTGAACCACCGTGGCGCCGAGGGACTTGTAGTGCTCAACCTGTTCGGATGGGACGGGCTTCCTGGTCTTGCCATCTGGAGCGAGCATCATGACGGTCTTGCTGCCATTTGGCGGTGGAGGTAACCCTTTCTGTCGTGCTTGCCCTCCTGCTATCACAGATTCCGGCGTCGGTGCGCTGCCGCCTTTATACATAGAACGGATGTCGTTTAGCTTCCGGTATTCCTCACCAATCCGTCCTTCTGCTAGTCCGAGCATATTCTGCATCGTCTGTGGAGGGATAACGACGCCACGCAGTAATTCAGGCGTCATCGTGAATCCCTCACCCTCGCCGATACGTGCAAGCAAAGTAGCCATCCACGGCGCGCTCTGCTGCGCTTCGTTGATGATGTCACGAGTAATGCGGGCTCCCTTTTGCAGACCGATTGTCATTCCGATGTGGTTGTACAGAAGATTAATCATCGCCTGCTGGTCGCCTGCGAGAGCTTTCGGCAGAGCGTCCGACATGACGTTGTAACGTGTGATGGCGTCGTTGTAGATAACGCGCTGCTTAGATTCTTCTGGCGGGATTTTACCGCCGACTGTTGCTCCACCTGAAGGAGGAGATGGAACGGTTCCACCACCGTGTCCGCCTTTTGACGTGACGGTGGTCACTGGAACGGCTTGGATAGAACCGTCTGGTTGAGGGACCATCCGATAGCCATGATTGGTCGTTGTGTTCCACGCATCGGTGACTTGCTGTAAGTTCATCTCAGGATGCGCGAGACGGAATGCGTTGAACGGCGATGATGGGACGTTGCCTTCATTGCGATTGATTGTTGATTGAACTTGGTTAGCGCCAAGTCCGGCAGGCTCCGCGTAGGTGACCCCGCCGATTTGCACCGCATTGTAGAACGACTTCGGGTCAATTTCTTCGCCGCTCGTGGTCTGAGCGTCAGGATGCGCGGCAGTGAAGTCAGCGCCGCTGATGTTGTGGCCGGTTGTGACTGGACGGACCATCCCGTACGGGATTGAGCGTCCTGTCGCGGCCAAATAGTCCTGCATCGTTGCGCCGGGATGCGACTGCCGGAACTGGTCGAACGCCGCCATGTGCGCTTCGAGCTGGCCGGTTGTCGTACCTGACGCGGCCATCTCGGCCTGTTTCGCAGCGAGTTGTGCGCGTTCTTCCGGTGTGTACCATGCACTGTAAGTCGAAGCGGCCGCTGGTGCTGGAACAGGAGCCCTGACGTCCATGGCGGATGTTGGCGACGCCGGAGGTGCGCCAGTTGTGCTGGGCGCGGCTGTCGGCGGCGGCGCAGGAAGCTGTCCGGTAATCTGGTCCGGTGTCTGCGACTGGATTGTCTCAGCCGTCCGGTTCAGGTTCGGCGCGTTCGCTTGCATTGAGGCTTGGCTGGCTTGTGCGGCGGCGCCTGCTTGAGCTTGACCGAGGGTAGAGATGTCACCGATCTTTTGGTCCAGCTTCTTGTGCGCCGGGGTCGAGTAAATAGATAGAATCCGTTGCGCAATATCCGCCTGCGCGTCCGGTTTCGCGTTCGGATACAGCGTCAGCAAGGTCGACGCGAGCTTGTTCCGCTGGTCGACTTCCATCTGAGTCTTGCGCAGGCGTGCGGCGTTGTAGGCTTGTCCAAAGCCTGAGAGTGCTGCGCCGATTCCGTATCCTGTCGCGCTCATCTATTTATTACCGAAGTAACCGCCAGCAGCCGTTCCGACACCTTGAGCAATCCCTGATACCATTTGCGCCTTAGCTTGCGCTTGCTGGCCAGCGAGTTGTTCGTTCGCTGCGCCAGCGTTTGCGCTGACACCACCGGATCCGGTTCCCGCACCGGCTGTACCAAGCGCCAAGTTGCCAAGCGCGGACGCCGCGGTCGGTTGCATCCCTGCATACAGCGACGCGACCTGTCCTGCTGTTTGTGATGGAACGCGTGACAACGCCAGTTCCTTCTCGCCGCCAGCCGACATATTGTTCTGGATGGCCTGCGTTGTCGTCGCAGCGTTCGCGGTGATATTCGCAGCGTACGGCGCGACTGCAGCCTGCGCCTGAGGACCGCCTTTGAGAATGGATGTCCAGTAGTCGGTCGAGGATTTCAATCCAGGCAACGCGATCCCGGAATACTTATTGAGCAGGTCAGCTTCGGTCTTCTGCAGGTTGACTTGGGCGTCGATTGAACTCTGAGGGACTTGTGGTCCTTTACCCATTGACCTGCGCCTCGCCGCGCGCCAGCCCCGGCGCACACTTGTTCCAACGTTCCTTCGTCATACAGTTGATTACAGCTGGGCAGCGTTGGCCTTTGTAGATGGTGAACGCGGGAATCTCGCCGACCTGTTGGAATCCGAGCCGATGAATGAACATGATGGCCGCGCGGTTCTGCTTTGGCGTGACGCCGAATATCACGTCGAACTTCATCTCCTCAAACCAATGGCGAATTACAGCGGTACCGAGTGCTAGCGAATCGGAACGGTTCCAGTATTCCTTGAAGAACATGAAGTTACCAGCGGCGCGTTTTGTTTGAGGACAGTCCAGGATGTCGGTGAGGATGACGAGTCCGGCGTGTTCGGTCGCGTTCCCTTCGGAATCGTAGCCAAGTACGAGCTGGACTCGTTTGTCTGCCGATGCTAACGAAGCGCCGAACTGGGTGAAGTTCATGTTCGGCCCTTCGTGGTAGAACATCTCGAACGTCCCGTCGCGATGCATCCGCTCCCACAGCCCCGGCAGGAATACCTCGGTGCCTGGCATGACCTTCGGGTCGTAGTCGATGATCGACCATTCGCGCTTTTGGTCGGCTGCAACCGGAGTCGGCATCTCGATTGGTTCCGAGGTCGAGGCAGGCGGTGGTGGTGGCAGAAAGTTGTCGCTCATGTTGTTCCCCATGCGTGCCAGCGGACGTTGACCGCGCTGGTCGCTGCGATTGGTGTGTTGTCTACGTTCGACGTTGGCTTCCAACAGTAGACATCGAACGCGCCAGCTACGACCGACGACGGCGTCGCGGTGACCCATAGATTCGTCGCGATCGCTCCGTTGTCGATGCTCACGACGATATTGGACAATGTTTTAAGTCCGGTTACAACGGCTTTCGCACTGCCGGTGACGGATAGTGCGCCAGCTGCGACCGAGCCGCCGTTCAGCGAGTCAGGGGACTGTGTAGAACGGTGCTCTAGCCCGTACACAGAGTCGAACGCCGTCTTGATCGCGAAGTCTAGGTCGTGGTCCTCGAACGGTTGCGGACGCCACCGACGATTGTCGGTCGTACTCGGCGACTGGATGGTCGGGAATATCTGCGTCGGGTTAGACATTCGTCACCCCGAACGGACGACCGACCTGTTCCGCGCCGATGATCGGGATGTTCGTATAGCCGAGCTTGGTCAGCCACTGCTTGACGCGGACCTCGGACTCATCCGAATAGATACGGAACGGCACGGTCGAGTCCAGCTGGATACCGTACGTCTTACCTTTGTTCGCAAGGAGTTGGATGTACTGCTTCAACTTCTTGCCAGCGGTCGCTGGGATGGTCGCGGTGATGACCGGCCCGATTGAAGGCGTCAGCGTCAGCGTAACATCGGCGTTCGACCGGATCATCAGGTAGATGTCGCGGACGTGCATCCAGCCTTGTGCGCCGAATGAGGTCGGTGGGAGCTGCCAGTGCGTGACCTCGGCTGGTTCATGGCGGTATAAGGTCTCCATTTGGTACAGAATCGGCTGGACGGTCGCCGACGCCGTCCACGTCACGTCGAACTCCAGGTTGTACGCGAAGACCTCGTCGTTGAGTAAGGTCTGGAGGGGAAGCGGGACACGCTGGCGTCCAGTTCCAGTGATCTTGAGCGCGGCTTCGGCGATGGTCTCGCCATTTATCCGAGGGACAATCATAACCGGACTGGTGTTGGTCGCGCCTCCAGGGTCAACGTCGAACACGACGTTCCCGTATTCTTTCAGGTTGAGCGGACGGCCTTGGTCATTGGCGCCGGTCGTGAACTCGACAGGAATTGGCTGGCCTGCGTCGTCCAGTCCGCCAGCGGCGTAGAGCGACCCGTCGGTCCCGCCGTACACCAATGACGAAGTCGTGTTCGGTTCGCTGTAGGCCATTTGCACTACCGGCGTATAGGAGCCGGCACGCCAGCGATCCCGACGCTCGTCGAATATCAGAAGCTGCCGCTTACCTGTCGTCAGCCCGGTGTAGTAGAACCATATCTCGCCGTTGTGGAACGCGAGACGCAGCCCGTTCTCGTCGGACATATCGACTGCATCGTAGCCGTTGGTCGGACGACCGGCTGGCGACTCGCGCGTCGGGAACAGTGGCCGGATGGAATCGTCGATGATGGACTCTTCGGGACCGCCGCTCGTACGGTAGATGCCGTCCTTGGACCCGAAGTACATCCCCTTCTCACCTTTGGTAAAGAACCACCGTCCTTTGAGTCCACGGCGGCATGCGGTCTTCGCAGGCGTGAAGGTCTGGCCCGCGATGATATTCGGCACCATTAGATAGAGCTGTTCGCGGCTCCATACGAAGCATCGCAGCCCGTAGACGATGCCGTTCATAGTCTGTTCGCCGGGGTCTGCGACGACGACCCAGTTTTCAGCCCGCCAAATGTCGGCGTTCCCGCGGTCGCTGAAATAGACCGACTCAGGACGGTTCGGGTCGCCGCATGCTAGCGCACGCTCGTCGTACGGCCCGAACACGACCGGGACAGCTTGGTTGAAAGCTTGCACCGACGGGACTGGCATGAAATGGTCGTCGATGGCCGAGCCGATTAAAGGCACGCCGATCTGTGCCTGAGCGTCCGCCACATTATCGTTGATGACCAGCGTCCCTGTGCCGCACGGACCTTGAATCAGCGACGCGATAACGAACTGTCCAACGAAGTACCAGTCGTTTGGGAGTGTCCCGCCGCGGCGGTATAAGCGTGCAACGGTCTCCTGTGGGTCTGTCGGAGGCGTGATGCAAACGTTCGCGCTGCGGTTGGTTAGCGCCAAGGTAGGCGTCACGCCAGCCTGTAGGGTCACGACGATACTGATCTCGTATACGTTGTGCGTGACGCTGATTTCGGACGTGTCGGTAAAGGCGTTCGCTGAGGTCTCACCGCGCACTAGGACCTGTGTCGTGTTGATTCCAGCCGGCAGGTTGACCGAGTTAACCTGTCGCGTGCGGTTGCCGCCAACGCTGTACAAAAGGTTCCATGTGACGCCGTTGTCCGTGGAATACTGGATAAGCGCGCGCGCGCCGCCGCTAGACCCTGTATGGAATACGGCCACAGAACTATCCACGTAGAGTACCGCCGTCAGAACGATTCCTGAAACCGCACCGACGCCTTGCCATAGACAACTGCCTGTTTGTAGATTACCTGAGCCAGCGGAATCCTCGAACGATTGTGCGAATGTTACAGGGTTGCCGTCGAAAGCGTTGTTGGGATTGGCGTACGGGTCGCCACCAACACCGGTCGCTGGGTTGGCTGCGCTGGACGGCCGGACTGTGGTCGTGCCACCGCCGCTCAGCAAGGTCGGTGACGGTGCGGACTCGCTCAGCGTCACCGTGTTCAGATACGTGTAGCGCCAGTCGTACCCGATTCCTGTAACGGACGAATTGAGCGTGCCAACCCCACCGTCCGACGCGGTCGCCGCGACAGTCGGTGCTGGAACGCCAAGTTGGAAGTAGTAACCAGCGCGTCGTTTGGTCATTCCAGACGAGTTAGCAATGATTGCCCACGGCGCAGGATCGGCGTCGAAACGGAACTCGATGATCGAGAGCGGACCGCCGTCGTAAGGGAATCCGGTTAGCTGGGTGAATACGGAGCCGTCTGGTATAGGTGCGGTGAACAGTGATGATCCAGCCGCGACCAGACGTTCTCCTGCGATAGACGGGATCGCTTGCGACAACCGGAACACCGTGTGGATCGGCGTGTTCGGGAGGATCTGTGCGATCAGCGCAGCACCGTCGCGGGTTTCAAGTCGGCCTTCGATCTTGCTGACGACATTCGTCGCACGCGAATACTTCCCCGGCGGGACGAGGTCAACCGGTACGTTCAGGTCCAGTCCAGCTAGCGCGAATTTATTCGGTCCGTCGTGCTGATATGCCGGGGCCATTCTTAGTGAATCATCCTTCCAGCAAGAGGACGGTCTGTTCTTTTGCTCATTACTTCCGCAAACTCCTGCCGTAGAGCCTCTCGGCGTCCCCATTCTTCTTTTGACACACGAGTACCTGGAGTCCAATTACCTTCCGAGTAGAACCTTACAGCTATTTCGGCCTGCTTCCTTTTTATATTGAGATATGGAATCAGCCGTTCACACAAAGCAATACCTTTTGTTCCATCCAAAGTCAGTCGTCCACACATTCTGTGATTAGGCTTACGAGTCTGTGCCTGCCAATAGACACGGCATCCAGGAAGTCTAGGTATCAACCATTCAAATAAGTCTTTACACGTATTGGCTATGGTTATTCTAACTAGTACTGAGTGCCAACGTTTACCTTTTTTATTTGTTGTGATGTCGTATATTCCAATAGAACCTTCTCCGTCGATGATTCCGGCAATGTATGCAACCTCTTCTGAACTCAGATGTAAGAATGATTCTCGTGCCAGGTTAAGACGGGCTTTCCAACGTTCACTGGATAGCGGCATCACGCGCCTCCTGCTACCAATATACGCGCAAGCTCTATTCCTTCTAAAAATCTTTCCTCGCAATGTTTGGCGCGAACTGGATCGTTGACCTCATACTCGCTGCCAAGCATATCCGCACGCGCACCCCATGCAATGTAAGGGGTGTAGTCATCGGGGATGGATAGAAATCGTCCGGACCCGTCGAGGTCCTGTCCAAGCGCTGTAAACATGAGTTCCATCTCGCCAGCATCGGTTGGCTTAGGTGAGACTGCGATCGTCAATGTTGGAAGATGATCCTCCATGTAGATATCAGGAACCGGAGCGGAATCACCAGGCCAAGACGCGCTCGAATGATCCATTTCCCATCCCGACGCCAACGGGAGTTCAGAGTACGCGGTCGGGTCGGTCTCTATTGCCCACGCGACACGGCGGATGTCGATTAAGTTGTCTGGAAGGTCGAACCGCGACTCGTTCGAGACGATTCCACTATAGGCGATCGCGACGGTAATGCCAGTGTCTGACAGGAACTGTCGGGATCGGTTGTTCAAATAGTTCACGATTTCTTGTAAGGACCATAATCCGGACGGCCATGTTTGACCTTTGTCTGGCGGTTCAAGCATCGACAGTTGGAGCGCGTTCAGTACTTCCTGATCCGTCACGTCGAACTGCGGCGCGTCGGACCCGAATGTTCCCCAACCGAATTGTCCTTGTCCCCAACCCATTTATTGCATCCTGTACTGGACTACAACATTCGCGTCTGATGGAGACGTACCGCAACCGACGGCCGCAGTCTGGACTGCTACCGTTAGAGCCGCACCTGCCGCGTAGTTATTGGTAATCGCACCGGAATCGTTTGCAGCTGCGTTAATCGTAACGTCTCGATTGGTAGTTCCATCACTCAAACGGACAATCGCATTCGGCGAGCAGGTTACGGGAGCGGTCTTGACCTGAACCTGTACGCGAGTGACCGTGATTGCTTTGTCTAGAATCCAAGTAGAACCGGTCCATGTTGAAGTAAGCGCACCGGGAAGGAATATGCTCTGTTCGGCGCGCGGCGAGGCGGTTACCGATTCCCCGCTAATGATGATGGTTCCGGTGTTCACGCCGCTGCTGTTGATGCCGGAAAGGAACGCGGTATTCGCGGAGGGGGCAGAAGTGCCGCAGCCAAAGGAGAAGGTATCCACGTAGGTCGTGGTACTTGCAGGGATGGGTGTCTGGCAAGTCCCTCCCTGTACTGCGGCCTCGCCGCCGCCCTTCCATACCAGCCAGCCGGAAGCGCCCGCCGGAAGCGTGGGACGCGTCACGGTCACAGTTTGGTTTCCGGTAGTCGTAGTGACGGTGCAGGCAGGGCCGAGGAGAGTGACACCGGAAAAGAAGGGGCTGAACGTTACAGGGGTCCGGTCGGTAGCTGCGATGGTATAAGAAACGGAGCCGACCGTTACTCCTCCGCCAGCCGATACCACGCACGAGGCTGGCGCGGCAGGGGTAGACATGAAGTAACCCATGCTGCCGTTGTTGATTAGGCCGAACTGCCCTCCATCAAGCGTGCTTATGGAGCCTGTTAGGTTGTAATTCGTGGTCTGTCCGCAGCCTACGAAGAAAACGTTGCCGAGGCAAACCGGAGAAGCGCCAGAACCCCCGCCATCAATGACCGGATTCCCTCCTCCCTTGTTGTTGCGAAGAGTTATTCCGTTGAATCCCGTCGTTCCTGTAAGTTCTACAAGGGGCTGCGCCGTTCCATTTGCAGGGTCCGCAACGCTGGTATCCGTCATATCCAGACCGTACCCGAACGCTTGGGTAGTTCCGTAGCCTAACGCAATCCGAATCGTCGGCCCCGCGTTCGATTCGTGCAGGATTCCGTTGCTGATGAGGTTTAGCTGGCCATTGACGAACGTTCCCGGCTGGTCGAAAGACGGCAAATTGTCCTGCTGGATCGCCGTGCCGCCCTGAAAGTTCATGTCGTAAATCTTGATGCGTCCGGGAACTTGCGTGGCCGTATTGCTCAAGTAGGTAGAAGCATTGGTCAGTTCGATGCAAGGATGTGCGTACCACTGGCTTCTTTCGGTTCCACCTGTTGCGCAGACTCCATGCGTGAACCAGAAGTCAAAGCCACCCTTTATGACAACAGGCGAAGCGTTGTTGGAGTCATAGCCATTGTCGTTCAGAATGAAGCCGACCGCCCCGCCGCCTCCGACCACTTGGTCGAATACGATGCTGCTAGCGCCGATTCCAGACGGGCTAAATTTGATTCTGGAGATGGCCACGCTATTGGAGGTGTTCTTGTTTATCAGAATCAATGGCTGAGCCGTGCCGCCCACAAAACCGAGCGGAGAGTATTGAAAAGAAGTGCTGGCCTGCGGGATACCGACTATTTCCGAAAAGATTGGAGGAATCAAGGGCTGGTTGAGAAGTGCCGTGGAAACTTCCAGCCTGACTGCTGCCGCACTAGGATTTGAAATGGTCGCAAGGTTCGTAGTGGCGTTAAACGGAAACGTGTTGAATCCGCCAACAGGGATGACAGGGATTCGTACAATTCCGCCGTGTGCGGCAAACGCCGCTGTATACGCCGCGATGAGAGGTAGACTGTTGTCATGCTGAACAGTCTGGCCAGATACGGTTGTTCCTGCGACATTTGCAAGTGTCAAAGTGGTCGTGCCGCCGCCTGCAACGATAGTCGTCGGCAAGTAGCCGACTTGAGCTGCAAGCGGAGCCGAGGTTGGGACATAGCTAGGTGCCGTCGTACCTTGGTTGCAATCCATGAAGAACGGATCTTGACCAGGCGCTACTCCAACACGAGTGTTGTTGCGGTAGATCCAAGTCCGCAGGATGACGCTTTCTTGGGCCAGTGACCCACCTGGTTTGACCGCGTTGCAGGCTCGCACGGACAGCGTTCCGCTTGCCGACTCGGTATAGTCTGGAAGCCCCTGCGCGTTCACGGTGAATGTAGTCGAAGTGGGGATGGAAGCAACTACTACCGTTCCGTTGACAGCGGCTCCAGCGAATCCGCTGACTTGAATTTGGGAGTTCGGGGCAGCGTTACAATTTACCGAACAGGTAAAAGTCTCAATGCCGGACGTTCGCACTACCCCGGTTAAAGCCACGGTGTTGACTCCAAGCGTTGCCGCACCCGTGGTAGTACTGCCTTGCGTTCCCGCTGCGGTCAAGCCTCCGAAATAATCTTCGAGAACGAACTGATAGTTGTAGGTCGTGCCTCCGTTTGTAACACCGAATGGTGTTACAGATGCGACTGCAGGCACGGCCGGGAAGGACGCATTACGAGCGGTCGGTGTGAACCCGGCCATTTGCACTACAACACCTTGACCGTTGGCGAAATTCTGCGCGGAAGCGAGAGTGAGGGCCGCGGAACCGGAATTGATGCTGCCGGTGGTTGTAACCGGTACGTTCGACGGCTCAAAGTATCCGCCGAATTTCATGATGTCGAAGTACGGATTAGGTCCGCCGAATTGCGCGTTGAGATTGGCGACAAGGTTGCCGAGTAAGGTTGTGGCGCCTGTTATGGACGTTGTGCCGGTCACGGATAGGGCGCCGGCGTTGGTTGTCGTGGAACCGTCGTCGCTGAGCAGGGCCTGCGCGCACGCGCCAAGGACGTTCTTCTGCAATGACCCGGAAGGACCGGACGGCGTGCAACCAACAGCCGCGCTGACACCTCCACCTACGTTAACCCACTGACCAAGGCTGGTCCATTGCCACGACGTGCCTGTACATCCCAAAGGTGTCTGTGTGATGCTTGGCAACGGAATCGCGAAGTTTAAGGGGAACTGGTACGAATTGCTACCGGATACGTTCTGACAGGTGATGAGATAGATGAACTGACCGATCGTTGGTGTTCCTGCAACTGTGGACGAGGTAACCGCACCGTTCAGCACGGTGACAAATGTGTTCCCGGTTGCCAAGTCGTACGTCAAGGTCGGGTTGTAAGGAAGGTCTACGTATCCGCCTTTGATAGAGCCGATCGCGCTATCTAGAGAGTCGAAGTTCGCGTTGACGTAGGTGCCCCAGTTGGTCGAGCCGAGCTTCGGTTTTTTAAGCTGGAGGTTTGGGGTTAAAGTAAAATCATTTTGAGCGTAAGTAAATAAAGGAACTAGAAGTAGAACAATCAGCCCCAGAAATTTCATGCGCATTTGACCTGTTCCTTCTCGTGTGGACAGTAACCAAAGAACCCACGTGCCAAGTTGTAAGCCTCTTTGTCTTTGTGAGGCATCATCGCTCTCCCACTGGTTGCAAGGTTGCAGGCGTTCGACGCGGCCGCATGCCAGCTTGATCCGTATCAATCCCCATTGCGCGGCGGAATATGTTGGATGTCATCAACTTCTCGTTCTTGTTGGCAGCGGCTTTCAGAAATGACCGATGAAATTCCAGTGACGATTCAAACTCCGCGCCGCCTTCCTTGAACGCGTTCAGGTACTGGTTGTAGTCAAGGAGCGCGTTGAAATCTTCCTGACCAATGTCGATGAAGTCACCGTCTACGGCCAGCGTCGGAGTCGCGCTGACGCCGTCCACGACTAGCGTCCGTCCACCGATCGCGTCGGTTGGACGGATCGCAATAATATTGATGCCTACAGGCGCCCAGTCTTCAGGTCCAGACGCGGACGGACGGCCTTCCCATTGCGGGAACTCCTTGTCCCAGTTGGTCAGGCTGGCCTGTGCGAGCGAATTGTTGGACCCGAACTCGACTCGCATCCCAAACACAAGCGAGCCCGCGAGGCTGTAGTAGGGGAGGTACTGACGTGTCCGCAACGTAACGCGCTGCTTCCACACGCCTGTCAAACAGTTCCACGTCCGTAGCGATTCATTGATATTCGCGTTGAGTTCGGCGTCCGTCCAGAATGGTGATTGTTGCAACGAGTTGCGTACTTGTTGCCGGAACTGTGCGAGATTGACGCGCTGACGTGGAGCCATTTATAGTCCATCGTGAACTGCGATACAGTCAACCGTACCGGTTAGGGCACCAGCGGTTGGGTTGTTTACCACTACCGAAACCAAACCGCTAGTTTGTTGACGGGTACGTTCCAGGACAAGTCCCGTCGCAGTCGCACCTGAGGTCGGATCGTTCACGGTACATACCACTGTATAGTTCGTGTCGGCGAATCCTCCGGCCCATGAAATAGTGACCTCAGCGCGTGTCCCATTGGTGATGGAACCCGTAGTCTGGCGTTTATGTTGGAATCCACTGCCAGTGCCATTTGATATTCCGCCGAAGATGGTAACGCTGCCGTCCTGGCCAGAGCCAGAATGGATTCCTGGAATTAAATATACGCTGCCTCCGTTATTATTTCCGGTCGTGGCACTTGCAGCTTCAATAACTACTTGAGCGCCTGGGCTGTTTGTGGATGTTGTACGCGCAAATATATCGAACGGTGAGTTCAACGGTCCGTACAAAACGATTGGAGATACTTGAATTCCACCAGGACCGTTGAGTTGAATGTTTGCGAGTGGGTTCCCGATGTTCAGCAACCCTGACGTTGAGTCGATCGAGAGTGCGTTGATGTTGGCTGTGTTGGTCAGGTTACGGAACTGAAGGCTGTCGTTCGACGCGAGCCGGATATCGCCGGCAGTCGATGGATTCGTGGACGACGATGTAAGCGTATCGAACGTCGCGTTGGCGAAACTTATTCCTCCGTTGAAGGTTTGAAGCGCGGTCCAAGTCTGAGCCAGGTTGAGCAGAGGTACGGTTCCGGTGAAATCCGGAAATGTGTAAGTCCGTGGCGTCGTGTTCGAATGTTGGAGAGATGCTGAAGCGGTCCCGTTTGAATAGAAGGTGATGTTCTTGGCGAATAGGTTCCAGCGGTTTGCCGCGGACCCGAGCGCGACGCCATCCGTCAGTGGAAGCAAAGGGGCGCCGAAGGATGATCCGCCGGATATGGTGAGTGCGTTCGCATAGACGGTACGCCATTGGAACAGTGCGCTGCCAAGGTCGTCGTTCAGCGAGACTGTCGGGAAGACGTTCCCGGCGAAACTTGTGGTCTGGTTGGTGGTCGTGTTGTCCAGCAGCAGGATCGCGCTGAGTGTGTACGGAACTGTTATAGATGGATTCCCGCCGCTGAACGAGATGTCGTATTTCCCGTTGTCCGCGTAGAACGAGAACAGCCCGGTCAGAGGGTCTGCGGTGAATGGGTTGGCAAGAGACTGCCCGGCGTTGTTCGAATAGAGCGTCGCTTGTGTCGATGTCCCTGATAGCAGAACGCGTACGGTGCAGCCGAGAGAGCGTGTTCCGGCCGCAGTCACGCACCAGCCTTGGTATTTGGCGCGCGCACTCGCAACAGACACAGCAGACGCAAGTATCCCAAGCATCACGACGAATCGATAGAATCGGCGCATCGGGCGCTCCTTTGACTAGCGTCCGGTTCCTGCGTCTTCACTGCCTTTGAAGCGTTTGGACTCGGACGGCTCGTCTTCGGCCTTGAGCGGCGTCACGTCGTCGCGGAAGATCGCCATCTTGCCCATGCCGTTCGCCTCGACGCCTTCCGAACCTTTCAGACCGTAGACATCGTCGGTCGTCCCTTCGCCGCTGCGTACAGATGGATCGCCACACAGATACTCGACCGGCGTGTGGATAAGTCCTGCATCCGGCTTGTGTTCATGTTCGGCCATGTTCGGCCTCCTTTACCTGACCTCACGGTACTACACGTTCAAGCAGGAACGCCATGACTTTGCGCCCAGTTCGCACCGTACGGGAATGGGGCGGCGTCGAGTGCGTTCATGGTCTGCAACTGATATCGGATATCCTGAAGATATACTTCGTCGTCCTCCCGCTCCATCTCCGCGACCTTCCGCTCGAACTCCTTGTCGAACGACATCGCGTTATCCAGTCCGTACATCGGATTTGAGCGTGTCTCGGTGCCGCGCCAGCGACAAACATCAGCGAGCGCGCCTTTTACCAGAATATCCCCGTCGATGAACGGCGGCAGGACCCCGTTCGAGTCGTCGATATCAGGGAATCGTTTGTCGTACAGGAACGGGTAGACGACCGAGCTGAAACCGTACGGCCAGAGCTCGTACTGCGGACCACCTGCGGTGAATCCCGGCCGGATCTTGATGACGAACACGTCGCCTTGGACATAGACCTGTCCGGTGTCGGACGGCCATTGGATTGTGATCCCTTCTTGGAGTTCGAACGGGTCCTGAGTCGTGACCAGACCGTTGTTCACAGTGCCGTTGTCCTTGACCCAGTTGAAGGTTGCGGTGCCGGTTACGCCGCCGGTTGCAACCGTGACCACGATGATTGAATCCGTACGGCCTGTGTAGGAACCGAGCGCGACCGGCATCGGGTCACCTTGCGGTCCAACTGCTTGAACGGTCCCACTAACCGACCCGACCGTTGGGTTCATCCCGTAGCGGAAGTCCGCGATACAGTACGGTGTTCCGGATGACGCGCGTTGAGCATCCCATGAGTCGAGCTGTTCTTGGCTGACGTGTAGCGTGAGCCGAACGTTGTTGACGATGTCCTTGACCGAAAGGAAGTCTTGGAAGTCCGCTGGCGGTGCAAGGTAGGCAAGGAAGATTTGGTAACCGAGTCCGGACCGGCTGAGCGATCCCATAGGCTTGTCGAGCGTCAACAAGGTTGCCGACGACACGCCAACTATTGTGTAGACCGGCGAGTTGATACCCGCGCGGAATTGGCGCCCGACCATCGAGACGTTCCAGTTCGTACCGGTCCCGATTACCGTTGGGGAACCTTGCGTGACCTGTACTGTTCCTGCGACAACCACGGTTGGGATAATGAACTGGTCCGTCCCGATCCGCCATGACCACAGACGTTTCCGACGGATGTCACGGAAGCGTCCGCGGATGAATTGACGGGCAAGCGCGGTAGGCAGAACAGGCGAATGCAGCTGTAACGCACGCCACAGTTCGCCGAAGGTCTCCTGCATAGCCGCGCCTGCTCCGTTCTATCTAGGTGCCGATGGCCACAACGGTAAAGGTTGCTCCACCGCCACCTGAGTAATTGAAGGTGAGTACCCCATTGGTTACCTGCACCGAATTACCGGGTGTCGTAGCCTGCAACAATTCCGTTGAAACCGCGTCAATAATCTTCAACTTAGTGTCCAACGTGTCGCCTGTAGCTGCCGCTGTCACCGTAGCAAGCACGACACGCTTACTGCCGAATATAACGGAGCGGCGACGGTTCACGGTTACGGCTGCCATTAGTTCACCTCGGCATCGTCAAGGCACATCGAACAGGTGACTTGGGTCGCGGTCGCGGCGGTGGTAATCCAGCCGACGACCTTGTTGGTCGGTGCAGTTCCGAGGGTAGTCGCGTTCGTGTCGGACAACGTCGATGCGTTCCCGATGACCGCGCCGCCGACTGCGCCGGCTGTGGTGGTACCGGCGTAGACGAGTACGGCGGAACCGCCGATTTGCATTGCAAGGTAGTTGCCGACGGCAGTGATACCGGGTGACCGCCCAGCGACGCCGTTGTTGCCCGACAGGTTCAGCGCATCGTTCTGTCGAGGCGTGACGGTGTAGCTGGCACGCTTGGCCCAGTAGAGGATGCCGTTAGCGACGCTGCTGCCAGTCGCAGACGGATCCACTTGGACGATCTGGTAGCGGTTGCCGTTGGCGGCGACGAACTTCTTGCCAAGCTCGCCTGGCTTGTACAACGAAGTCTGGTTGAAGAACGTCTCGGGATTGCCGGTGGACAGGTAGATTGATTGATCTGCTACTTTTTGTGGCATGGTCGTCTCCCTCCCCTATCCTGTGATCCCGTACAATTGCTTGTGATAGCGCGGTCCAGGAACGACGATGTTCGCGGCAAGCAGCACCTGCCCGCAGACCTTCGTGTTCCCTTGCGCCGGCTTGAATCCGGTGAACCCGAACCCGAACAGCGGGTCGTCGGAGATGTAGAACCGGATGTACGGCTTGCGTGCGTTGATCCACCACAATGTCTCACCGGTGGTGATGGTCGGGTAGGCGGTCACCGCGCCGTTCGATGTCTCGGTCAGGTATGCGACTGCGGCGACGTTCGACTGTGTGTTCGCCGTAGCAATGTCCGACCCAGGGCAGTACCGCGACTTAATCAGCGTCGCCGAGTTGAACTTCATCCCGTTGAAGCCGATCGCCGGGTCTTGGGTGTCGTTGAAGCGTTGCTGCGTCTGGAACTTCTCCTTGACGTAGCTGTAGCCCTTGACCGTGGTCACGCCGAGGTTCGCTTCGATGTTGCCGAACGAGGCGTCACCGTAGGTTTCCTCAAGCTGATTGTACTCGATCGCGCCACCGACGTTCAGCGGTACCGAGTTGAGGGCCGCGCCTACCGCGCCGTTACGGGTGATGCCGCCGTAGGTTGTGTAGGTTGCGGTATCGAACGAGTTCGTGGTGCCGTCGTTGATCGCTTCGGCGAGCCCGTTCAGGTTGAACGTGTAGCCAGCAGACTGACCGTTCAGATACTGCCCGATCGCCACATACGCGCCCAGCGACATATAGGCACCGGTCATGCGCGAGTCGATCAGTTTGAACGCGGCCTGCGGACCTTTGTTGAAGACCTTGATGTCCTCGAGAGACATCGTCACGTTGACCTCGAACAGACGCGGAACAAGCTGAATTGATTGCTCGATCTGCTTTTCCGTGATGTTGAACTCTTTCCCCTTGCCGTAGCCGCCGCCCGGTAGGACGCCGTATACGAAGCCTTCCTGGATGAGCGTGCCGCCAGTGAAATCCTCGCGGACGTTCAGCTTCAGGTAGGCAAGCAAAGGATCGTTCTGGAAAAAGTTGTCAACGAGCGCCGGGTTGTCCTGAATGTATCGCTCTGTCGCAACGTTAAGTTGATCCAGTTCTGCCATTTCTTTCTCTGCATGCGCTCCGCATACGAGGCGGGTGCGCGATTACTACCGTACGGTTCCTAGGATGATCGACCAGCGGTTTCGTAGGCTTTCTTGAACGACTCGGCACGCGCACGCTCGTCTTTCGGCGCCGTGGCTGCTACTTTGTCACGGTCAAAGAACGTGTGATGCGTGCGTGGTCCGGACTCGCCGGGGAGGTTGTGCTTCGACAAGGCTTCGGCGACGGCTTCGGCGCGTTCGCGCTTGATCCGGTCCTCAAGGTCCTTGTCGGATTTCTCCTTGATCCTCGGTGCCACCCACTTGTCATACGCAGCGTCCGCCGAGATGTTGTCGGTCATCGCGATCTTCTCGATGGCCTCGAAGTCCGGTTCCTCGTTGAACGCGTGTAGATGACGCGCGGTGATCTTGCCGACGGTCTTCGCAACGTTCACGCCGAATGAGCGTTCCTTTGCGAGTGCGTCGTCGAGCTGCTTCTGGGTCAAGCCTGCTGGCGGGGTGCCGCCACCACCACCGTTACCGCCATTTCCTCCGCTAACCTTCGCACGCAGGTCGACCAGTTCCGTCTGCCGGGCCTTGTCGGTTTCCGTAGCCTCTTTGTACCATTCGGTCCATTGAGTCTTGGTTCCTTCAAACTCGGCGGTCTTGGTCCTGAGTTCATCCTGCCCGCGTGAATAGTCCGACCGAAGCATGATCCCTTCGGACAGACCTTCGGCCAACTTCGGATTGCCCTCGACGACCTTCAGGAGTTCGGCTTTGGACGCGTCGTCCAGTCCGGACTTCTGAGCCAGTTCGCCAAGGTACGCTTTTAGGTCGATTGCTCCAGGCATTTTCGTTCACCTTTCTCAGCCAGATCCTTCTGCGATGGCCGGACATGCGCCGTGCTAGAGCCAGATCCTTGAGACGGTTACATTCGTTGCTACTGCTGTGGTGCTCCTGCTGGTGCTGCTGCTGCTTGACCGGGAGGCGGTGCCATCGCCCCAGCCGGACCGCCTGGAGGCGCCGCACCTTGCGGTGGGAGCGGAGGCGGCGGCGGGTTCGGAGGCGCTGAGCCTGCAGCCAAGGATGTCTGTGGGGATTGAGCGGCGGCCTTTAGCGCCTGCATAATCCCAGTCCGCATTGACGACTGAATCTGTGCGGCGATAGGGACGAACGACGGAAGCATCTTGCCGATTGAGGTCAACAGTTGCTCGGCAAGCATCGCGTGCTCGATGACCACCTGTTCGAGCTGACCGGTCGGCGGGGTCCCTTGACCAGCCGGACCCTGCCACATCGACGGGTCTGCGGACTTGTCCGAGAGGGACGGTGGCGGCGGCGGGGGCGAGTCCAGACGTGACTGGTCGCCCGGTCCAGTGCCAGCGGACGGTGCGCCCGGCGGTGACTGGATCGGCTTCCGCGACGACGACATTGAGGAGGGCGTTGGCATCAACAGTCGCGGAACTAGGCTTTCTTGTGGCCGTCTTGGCCGTGACGATACTTCTCGCCGACGTGCTTGCCCATTTCCGCCTTGTGACCTTTCTTACCGAACATCTTCTTGCTGCCGGCCTTTTGTGCGATGGAGTTCATCGGTGACCCTTCCATCAGAGTTCCTTTACCTGAAGTCGGTCGTGCCATTCGTCTGTCTCCTTTTACTTGGACTTGTTTGGAACCTTGGCCCCGAGCTTGCGCGCTTTGGAAAGTAGGATGGCCGTTCTTTGTCTTGAAGCGTCAGCAGCGCCGAACTTGCGACGGGTTTTCGCGAGCTGCTTCGGCGGGTTCACCTTCAGTTCGTGCCCGACGCGTTCCAGAATGTCGCGGTCAGCCATGTCAGTGCTTACTTTTCGCCGCATTCAGTGCGAAGTTCGCCTTCTTACCCATCTTCCCGCCCACACCTTTCTCCTTGCGTGCGAACGCCGACGTTGACATCCCAGCTTTCTTCGCAGCGCGTCCGAAGGACCCGACCGTTCCCTTGGCCTTCATCTTGGCAGCCGCGTGTTCCATCCACTTTGGGTCTTTATCCTTTGCCATGGTCGTTATTGAACCTCCCTTAGAACTTGCGTGTCAACGAGATTCGTATCCTTGGGTAGAACGGCCGCTATCGGTGATGGGATTGGCAGGTTGATCTGGATCCCGTTTCCGGTCAGGGTAGAGTTGTCCGGACTGGTTATCGCGTCGGTGGTAAAGGTCAGGAAGGCCGAACGTTGCGCGAGTGCGGACGGGGTGAAGGTTAGGGTGACGGTGCAGGTCGCAAGTTGCGCGAGGGTCAAGCCGCACGTGTTGGCAGTGATTGCGAAGTCCGCCGAGTTCGCGCCAGTCAATGCAACAGTAGTGATGTTCAGAGTTGCGGTACCGGTGTTGGTCAGCGTGATTGTCTGGGACGGCGACGTGACGCCGATTAGCTGAGGGACGAACAAGGTACCTGGAGGACTGACTGGGCTCAATGAGACCGCGCCAGACCCGCCCGTCCCAAGCAGCACGTTGTCTACCGCGACATGTCCTAGACCGACCGGCGAGATGTAGTCGCCCATCGGTCCGCCGTTGATATGCGACGCGCCTTCGCCACCACAGGTGAACAGAGCGTCCGGTGCTTGACACGTGAACGTCGACGGCCCGTTGTCGTCAATCCCGTTGTAAGGATTGTCCTTGTTGGTAACGATGCCCCAATTCAACTTTTCGCCGTTGTAATAATCCTGCCAGGCCCATTGGATCACGCCGACGTACATCAACGTCCCTGTACCAGTAAACTTGGTCCCAATTGCCGTCACCAGAC
>OEHO01000004.1_pt1 | contig 32015 bp, 40 predicted proteins | sample 1539131 | NCBI WGS metagenome assembly OEHO01 (sample SAMEA4074282, study PRJEB22523) | metagenome | biome: Groundwater | place: Australia | collected 23-Apr-2015
AGCGGAAATGAATCGGGTCATCGCATCCGCCCGGTCAGAATCCGTCATACAATCTGAAATTAGGCTCGAAGCCGTTTCAGTCGGTGCTCGTCTTTGGCGTAACAATGTGGGCGCTACTTATCAACGCGACGGTTCGTTTTTGCGCTATGGCCTTGCGAATGAATCGGCCGGTGTGAATTCTCGCGTTAAATCGGCCGACCTTATTGGAATCCGTCCCGTTGTTATTCGTCCGCATATGGTCGGCTGGACGATTGGTCAATTCATTAGCCGAGAAGTTAAAGCAGGCGATTGGTCATATCGTGGTAATGAACGGGAAGAAGCTCAATTACGATGGGCGGAATTAATTTTATCGCTCGGGGGTGATGCGTGTTTTACAACCGGGAAAGGGACGTTATGAACCATATTAAAAACGTAACAACCGAAAAGACATGGTGTGACACAGCATTGAATACCGATTTTTATTTTAAGGACATTGAACAAGCGGTCATCAATGGCATGCACGGTACGCGTATTGTTTGTCGCGATTGTATTCACAATATTATTTTTTACCTACAACGTAACGAGGAGCAACAAGAATGAAGCGTGCGAAACGAACGCCGCCGGACGAGAGGCGAGAAAACATACTTAATGCCGCTATAAAATTAAGCATTGAGATCGGATACAATAAAATTACACGAGATAAGATTGCTAAACTGACGAATGTAACAAGCTCGCTTATTGCTTATTACTATCCACGTATGTCACACGTCCGTAATGCGGTAATGAATGCCGCAATCGAACGTGAAATCGTAGAAATTCTAGCACAGGGAATTACGCTTAATGACCCGCGTGCATTGAAAATCGATCGAATGGCAAAACAAAAAGTTATGTCGTATTTATCAAATCGTTAAAAAGGGATATTACACTATGGACGTTTTACCAACCGCGTTTCATGCGTTATCAAACTATAATCAATTTATTCTCTATATCACGCAAGCAAATAAAGATCGACCCGGAAAAACTGATAAATTTCCGATTAACTGGCGGACAGGTAAGGTCGCTAATGCCCACGACCCAAAAATATGGTTGTCAGCAATAGATGCGATAGCAAAAGCAAAAGAACTAGGCGCTTCGATCGGTTTTGTATTTACGGCAGATGATCCGTTTTTCTTTTTAGATATCGACGACTGTTTCGACGGGGCATGGTCATCGACGGCCATTAAATTGTGCCAGGTATTTTCGGGCGCTGCCGTCGAAGTATCCCACTCCGGTAATGGTTTACATATCATCGGTACCGGAGTGGTTCCACCGCATACTTGCCGTAATTCAGAATTCAAGATCGAATTATATACCCAAGATCGTTTCGCGGCGCTTACGGGAACTCATGCCGTTGGCGATTCCGGTCACGATTGTTCATTAGCGCTGGCTTCGCTCGTTAATGAATATTTTAAGGTTAAAACCGACGAACCAAGCGGAGCATGGACGACAGTACCCGTTGCTGGATATCAAAACGACCAAACGGATGACGAGATCATCCGTCGGGCGCTCGCATCGTCATCCGCCCGTTCAACTTTCGGCGGGGGTGCATCCTTCCGCGACCTTTACGAAGCGAACGAACCCGTGCTCATTAAGGCATATCCTTCGGCAACGGGCGATATATATGACCGTAGTTCTGCCGATGCGGCGCTAGCACAGCATCTTGCCTTCTGGACGGGCGGAAATTGTGAACGAATAAAGTTACTCATGGAGGGGTCAGCGCTTAAGCGGGAGAAATGGGAGCGAGAAGATTATCTCCCGCGAACGATTCAGAGCGCATGCGGGAGACAAAAGGAGTATCTGATCGACAGATCGCCAGAATATACAATTAAGCCCGAAATTTCGCAAGAGGAAACCCCAAAGCCACGCGTCGTATCGGGCAGCGTATTTTTAACAGTAGACCAGCAAATCGATTATTTTACTGGCTGTATATATGTGCTTGATGAACACAAAATAATGATACCGCACGGGTACTTACTCACCCCCGAACGGTTTAAGGCGTATTATGGCGGCTATATTATGCCGCTCGATTCGGCCAATACGAAAACTGTACGGAACGCGTTCGAAGCATTTACGGAATCACAGGCATTTCGCGCCCCACGTGCAGAATCATGCACCTTTCGTCCGAATGAACGTTCCGGGTCAATTATTGTGGATGATGGACGAAGGCTTGCTAATATTTACTATCCCGTTATTACTCCGCGCATTGCAGGCGACATCGCCCCTTTTCTAATTCATATCAATAAACTTTTTCCGGTCAAACGCGATCAAGATATTATTCTTGCGTATCTTGCCGCAATTGTTCAATACAAAGGTGTTAAATTTCAATGGTGCCCCCTCATACAAGGCGTGGAAGGTAACGGAAAAACATTTTTAACGTATGCGATTGCTTTTGCGATTGGCCAACGTTATAGCCATTTCCCTAAAGCGGCCGAAATAGCCTCAAAATTCAACGATTGGCTGTATACCCGAATATTCATAGGTGTCGAAGACATCTACTTACTAGATGCAAAAACGGAGGTCATAGAAGCATTAAAACCAATGATCACCGGTCGGTATCAAGAAATTGAAGCTAAGGGCGGTACGAAAACAACGCGTGAGATATGCGCTAATTTCATTTTAAACACCAATCACAAGGATGGTTTACGGAAAACACGTAATGACCGTCGTTTTGCACCATTTTACACGCCGCAACAGGCGTCCGGTGATCTTTTACGAGATGGATTAACGAGCGATTATTTTATCGGCCTCCATGAATGGGCGGAAAAGAACAATGGTTATGCAATTATTCATGAATTCTTAGCCACGTATCCTATACCGGATGATTTAAACCCTGCGACCGGTTGCAAGCGTGCGCCTCATACAAGCTCAACAGAGGCCGCAATCGAGCAAGGGGTAGGAAGGGTAGAGCAAGAAATACTTGAAGCAATAGAAGAAGGAATTTCGGGCTTCCGTGGCGGATGGATTTCATCCATTGCGCTCGACAATCTTCTTGTACGTATTAAATCCGACCGTGCGATCCCACGGCGTAAGCGCCGAGAGATGATACAAAATCTCGGGTACGATTGGCATCCGTCACTTAAAGACGGCCGTATGACGCGTCTTGTCCAACCGGACGGAAGCAAACCGAGGTTATATATCAAAATCGATCACAATGATTCATATTTGAAAAATACGGATGATATCGCAAAAGCCTACACCGACGCACAACTTAAGGAGCAAGTCTAATGAATACGTACAAGGTCGTTTATCGTAAATTGATTGATAATCAATGGGGCGCTTCAGAAATTTGTTTTGTTCTCGCTGAAAGCATCTCAAAAGCCCGAGCGATCGTAATCACGAAAGGCATAATGATTGAAAGAATAATACGCATATAGTACAGTATTTTCGTAACATCCATAGTGTTATTCCTTTGTTTATCCCGCACCAACGTATGAAAAAGCCCGTATCCACGATACGGGCATCATACGGGCTCGCCTATACGGGCTTCATCCTAACTCATTGATTATATTAAACTTTTTCTCATATTTTTTTATTAAAAGCCCTAATGCCCGTATCCCTACTCCGACACAAAAACATAAAACCGTTTTCGTCCGTTTCCGTCACCACCATTTTTACAATTTATTTATACGACTATATTTTATTAGGGCATTAGGGCTTTATACATACTATCTATTAAAAAAATATATTATTAAATAAGTATTTAAGTAAATAAAAGAGAAAGCCCGTATGTGAAAGCCCGTATACGAGCCCGTATGTGCCCGTATATTTTAATTATATAAATTTTGGCCATATTTCGTAATTTGCGCAAACGAGGTACCACAAAACGCGGCATCAACACCGTGGTTGAGAGTACTTCGTCGAACTAAAGTCTTAGTTCGTAGCAAAAATGATAGTTCGTCGAACTAAAGTATTAGTTCGTAGAGATTCGTTAGTATATATTTTATACAAACATAGGGTCGGACGAACTAAGACTTTAGTTCGCAGAGCTTCGTTTGTACAAATTACGGTTTATGATTAAAAATTATCAGTGTATAAAGATTATACATATCTAATGCTGCGTTTCGTTTGGGCAGATTACGATTTATGATTAAAAATTAGGTAACGTTACGCTTAAGAACTGTTCAAAATTTAAACAATATGACAAATACGGGTCGTAATGTTAAGATTATATTTTATGCAAGGAGTGATTATGGCTGAAAAAAAAGAACAAGAATTGATCTTGGCGCCTCGACCGCCCGAAAAAACACGTCGCGGGCAGGTAGCAACGGATTATCGATTGACTGAAGAAGCGCGTATGCTCGCCGGATATGGTTTATCTATAGATCAAATGGCTGATTACTTTCAAATTAATCGGATGACTTTTCATCGAATGATGGGACGTGATAAAAAACTCGCAACGGCCGTGACAAATGGCAAAGCAACAATACTTGCTGAGATGGCGGGAATACTCGTGCAAAAAGCCCGCGAGGGAAACGTCGCGGCGCTTATTTTTTATTTACGTACACAAGGGAAATTTACAGAAGATAACTCGCAAAATATGCTACCAGAAACGCCCAAAACGAACTATATTATAAAAACGACCGACCCAAATGAGGCGGCTCGTATTTATCAGCAAATTATGACAGGGAGTTAATGCATGGGTGCTACCGTACAAGCAAGCGACGGAGCTATGCTACCGCTCGATAGCCTACCTCAAGAATTCATGTATTCAGGCGGTTTTATATCGTCTATTACCGTCGAGTATCAAAATCGTATTTATGTGCAAACCTTCGAAAACGATGGTACAGATATCATTTATATAAGCAATTGGGTTTATACGCCGATACCTCCGGGCGGTGAGATCATGGTCGATGAATTCGGCAATGGTGAGATGGTCGCCGAGGACGGTACTTCAATTATGATAACGGAGAGTTAAGAAATGACTATCAAATGGACTGAATTCCCGGCGTCAGTAACAGCAGGCGCGAGTGATATTATTGTAGGGTTAGCGGGTGGCACAACTAATGCCCGGTTTAACGCAAATTCATGGCTTTTCGTTGCGAACAATTTAAGCGATGTGGCAAGCAAGACAACTTCCTTCGATAATATTTCGCCTTTAACTACTACCGGCGATTTATTACTTTTTGGCGGGGGTCATAACGCGAGATTACCGATCGGAACAAATGGCTGCATATTGAGCGTAAGCGGAGGTACGGCCGCGTGGGTCGCAAATCCGGGCTTATTAATCGCTAATAATTTAAGTGACCTTGCGAGTCTTTCAACCGCTTTAACTAATCTTGGATTAAGCTCAACAAGTGCCGTTAATTTTGGCGTTACAACAGGCAGCAGTTCTACGGCATCGGCAACGCCGGGCACAATTCGCGCGCTCATTGGGTCGATTACAGGATCAAACTCAGTCATGACCTCCGGTAATTTAGTCGGGGCGAGAGGTGTCGCAAATATCGTTGGCGCATCCGGCGGGTTTATTTATGGTGCGCAAGGTAAGGTTATTTCAACCGGGTCACTCTCGGGTAGTTCTTGGAGTGCAGGCGTTTTTGGTCAACTCGATATAAGTGCTGCTACGATCAACGCCGGTCAAGTCGCGCCGATATGGGGCGATTATGGAGCATCGAGCGGGACTTTAACCGATCAAAGTGGCCTTTATGGTATTGCAATGACTAATACCACTGCAGCCGTACTCGCCGGGCAACTATATTTATATGGCGGCGCTCAGAATTTAATGTTACTTAACACAAATGCCGGTTTATCCGGTGTAACTTACTTTAAAAACGCGGGCACAAGCGCCGGATCATGGGGAAATGCGGTTCCGCCAACTCCGTCAAAAGTATTAACGATTAGCGTCGACGGGGTTCAATATTACTTGCCATTGGTGGCGCAAAATACCTAATACTTAACGGTATAAAATATTTAAAGGATTAAGCGGCATGATAACTCCGTCCGAGTTTTTAAAATGGTTAAACGTATTTAAAGTAACATATGGCGGCGGGTCGATAACGATACCGGTTTCAATGGGGCAAGGTGGAACTGGGGCGGCACTATCGCCAAGTAACGGGAGCTTATTTTATTCGACCGCATCGGAGGGTGCCCTTCTTCCAACAAGTGCATTTGGTGTACTTGCGACTGATAGTTTTGGAATCCCGTCTATTACTCAGTCGCTTCCTTCGGGTTTAACTGTTCCGGGGTATCTTGCTTTAACTGGCGGCACGATGAGGGGAAATATTATTCTAGCGGGCGACCCTACCTTGCCATTAGAACCCGCGACGAAGCAATACGCGGATGCGATCGCCTCCGGATTTATTCCGGTCGGTTCGGTTTACGCCGCGTCGACTGCGAATCTTACGGGGTATGTATACGATAATGGATCGAGTGGTATAGGTGCGACGCTTACCGCTCCAATTCCCGGCGTTTTCATGACGGACGATACGACACCGCCGCTCAATACATTTATTCTATATAAAGACGATACAACGTATTCAGGCGTGGCTAATGGTATTTGGCAAGTTACGACAACAGATTCCGGTGATAATGCGGTATTAACGCGTGCGACATATTACGACACTCCTTCACAAATTAAACCGGGAACCGTAGTCGCGATTCAGAACGGTACGCAAAATGCGGGCTCAAATTGGTATCAGACCGAAACAATAACGACCGTTGGTACCGACCCGATCGAATTTAGTGCGCTTATCCAGCCAAGTAGCTTTTTAATGAAAGTTAATAATCTGTCTGATGTTGCGTCCACTTCAACGGCATTCAATAACATTTCGCCGCTTACGACCAAAGGCGATCTTATTTATTATGATGGCGCGACCAATACGCGTTTGGCGATTGGATCAAACGGCTATTTAATGACCGTAGCAAGTGGGATTCCAGCATGGATACCTAACCCGTATCTAGCGATAGCAAATAATCTATCAGACGTTGCAAGCATTCCAACCGCGGTTGCTAATCTCGGGCTTACGATTGGTACGAATGTTGAAGCGTGGTCGGCGACTCTTGATCAAATCGCCGCCGGAACATGGACAGGTGCGACGAGTATTACAACACTTGGCACAATTGGAACCGGTACGTGGCAAGGCGGTATAATCGCCGGAACTTATGGCGGTACTGGCGTTAATAACGGTGCATCTACGATTACGATCGGTGGTAACGTAACTTTCAGTGGCGCTCATACTTTCAGCGCAACGATTACGGCCAATACCAATGTTACATTTCCGACGTCAGGAACACTTGCAACGACTTCACAAGTGCCAACTCCCGCGGCATTGACCGAGATTGATGATACTAACGTAACATTAACGCTTGGCGGAACGCCCTCCACGGCTTTACTTCAAGCTGTATCGTTAACGCTCGGATGGACGGGAACACTATCCGGCGCACGAGGCGGCCTTGGCGCTGCAATCGTGGCCAGTAACGGTGGTATTTATTATTCGACCGGAAGTAGTGGCGCATTACTAGCGGGAACGGCAACCGCGAACCAGATTCTATTATCGGGCGCGAGCGGTGCACCTTCGTGGTCAACACTTACGATTCCTTCGACCGCTGCGATTAATACCATGTTATATGCATCAAGTGCGAACGTATTAGGCGTCATTACACCGGTTAATAGCGCGGCATTATTATCGAACGCGAGCGGCGTACCGGGATGGGTCGCATATACCGGTACCGGTTCGCCCGTTTTAGCTAATACGCCGACATTAATATCGCCTATTCTTGGTACGCCATTGAGCGGCACACTTACAAACTGTACGGGTTTGCCATTAACAACCGGTGTAACCGGTATTCTTCCACTTGCAAATGGCGGAACGAATGCGAATCTAACGGCCAGTAATGGTGGTATTTTCTATTCTACAGGAAGCGCAGGTGCGATACTTTCGGGTACAGCGACCGCAAATCAACTATTACTATCTGGCGCAAGTGGGGCACCTTCATGGTCGACCCTTACAATCCCATCAACTGCCGCGATTAATACGATATTTTATGCATCAAGCGCAAATGTACTTGCGCCGATCACCCCCGCCGCATCGAGCGTATTGGTCAGTTCGTCGGGCAATGTTCCTTCTTGGGGAACAACGCTTCCAAGTGGCGTACAGACTAATATTACTAATCTCGGAACAATTTCCGTCGGTACTTGGAATGCCGGTGTTATTGCCGGAACTTACGGCGGCACTGGTGTTAATAATGGCGCGTCTACGATTACGGTTGGTGGTAATGTAACTTTCAGTGGAGCATATTCCTTTACGGGAACATTAACAAATAATACGAGTGTCACATTCCCGACGTCCGGCACGCTTGCAACGACTTCACAAATCGGAACGCAGGTCGTCCAAAGCGTGTCAGTTACTTTAAGTCAATCGCAAATTCAAGGAATGTACGCAACTCCGGTATTATTATTGGCCGCACCCGGGTCAGGACAAACCGTAATTGGGCTTTTCGCAACTTTAGTATATACCCGAGTTTCGAGCTCATTTGCGAACGGAGGATCGGTCGTAATCCAATATGGTAATGCCGCACACGGGGCAGGTACTGCTTTAACAAGTGATTTTAGTCCTACCTATATAACGACATCTTCTAGCGGGGTTAGTACCGTTCCGGCTAACTCTTTAATTTCCGTATCATCAATTAGTAATACGGCAATTTATGTTAGTAATACGACGGGTGCCTTCACTTCAGGAAATGCGTCATCAACGGCCGTTATTACGCTTTTTTATATGGTAATACCGTCCAGTATTTAATCTTAAGGGATGTAGATAAGATTAGACTTGAATATGGACGATAGAAGATATATAAACGTTTTTTATACAATTATCGAAAAGGATAAATATAAATGTTACCAAACGGAATGCCGGAAACACCTAAGCCAGAACAAATAATCGAACAATTACAACAAGCCGTTACAGGTTTACAAGTAGAAAAGAGCGTATTAAACCAAACGCTTGGCGAAGTAATGAGCGCTAACATTCAATTGCGAACGGGTATGATTTTAATCGAAGATAAGTCTAAGCAATTAGCGCAATCTATTATTGAGAAAGACAAAGAAATAGCGAGTCTCAATGATAAATTAACGGTTGCTAACGCTGTTATCCAAAAATCTACAAATTTAGTTCCAGCATCGGAAGATAGTATTGAGAACGTTGCGGAGTAATCGCAGATTGTCCCGTTTGAATTCGATTTTAAAAATCCTGATTATGTAGCCGTCTTTCAATGGCGGCTATTACGCCTCGAAGAAATACGAAAAAGCCCCAAAGTTTTAAGCGGGATTAAATCCTTTTATCGAAATAATATCGCCCAATTTATAACGGACTGGGGCACTACTTATGACCCGCGTAATGTCGACCGAGGTTTACCGGCCGTTATTCCCTTCGTTTTATTCCCGAAACAGGAGGAATTCGTAGCGTGGTTTATCGAACGTTGGAAAAATCGCGAACCGGGCATTGCCGATAAATCTCGCGACATGTGAATGTCTTGGTTGACGGTCGCAATTGCCGCAACGGTTTGTCTTTTTAATGACGGAGTATCGATCGGTTTCGGTTCGAGAAAACAGGAATATGTTGATCAAATTGGCGACCCGAAATGTTTACTCTATAAAGTACGAAAATTCGTTGCGAATTTGCCCGTTGAATTTCGTGGTACTTGGGATGCGAAAAAGCACTCAGCGCATATGCGCGTCAGCTTCCCCGATACAGGCTCGATTATATCGGGCGAGGCGGGTGATGGGATCGGACGAGGCGATCGAGCGAGTTTCTATGTGGTTGACGAGGCCGCGTATTTGCCACGTCCAGAATTAGTCGATGCGTCACTTTCTGAAACGACCAATTGCCGTATTGATATTTCCACGCCAAACGGCATGGCGAATCCTTTTGCTCGAAAACGGTTTAGCGGGAAAATATCGACGTTTAGTCTGCACTGGCGGGACGACCCGCGCAAGGATGATAATTGGTATCAGAAACGATGTGACTATCTCGACGACCCGCTTATTATTGCCCAAGAGCTAGACCTTAACTATAGCGCCTCGGTCGAAGGCGTTCTTATTCCCTCTGTATGGGTCAATGCGGCAGTCGACGCACATATCAAACTCGGCATTAAAATTACGGGCGCTAGAAAAGCCGGTTTTGATGTGGCGGATGAGGGTCGAGACAAAAACGCCTTTGCCGGACGTCATGGAATTTTAATTGAATATTTAAAATCATGGTCAGGAAAGGGAAGCGACATTTTCGGTTCCGTACAGGAAGTTTTTACACTTTGCGATCTTTTTTCCTATGATGAACTTTATTATGATGCAGACGGTTTGGGCGCAGGTGTTCGGGGTGATGCACGTATATTAAACGAAAAACGTACGACTAAACTTCCGGTACTTCCATTTCAAGGATCGGGAGCGGTCATTGATCCCGAAGGCGACCCCTTTCAACGAGTGAAGGAATTTAAAGATCACAAAAAAGGCCGTACGAATGATGATTTTTTCGCAAACGCTAAAGCGCAAGCCTGGTGGGCGGTTCGTAAGCGGTTTCAGTTATCTTATCGTGCCGTCGTAGAAAAAATGCCCTACGAACCAGATGATCTTAGATCAATTTCGAGCGCGTTACCTGAATCCCGTCAGTTAATAGCAGAATTATCGCAGCCGACTTTTTCACAGAATAATACCGGTAAAATACTTGTTGATAAAACACCCGATGGCGCACGGTCGCCGAATCTTGCCGACGCTGTTATGATAGCGTATGCCCCTTATAAAAAATCAAGGAGTTTTTGGGATGTTTGAAAAATTAAGGAATAAGTTTAAAAAGCCCGTTAAGGTCGAATTGCCGAAACGCGAAAAACCTCGCCCTATTTTTAATATGGACGATTTAAGTGAAACAGAAGTTATTAATCGTCTTGAATCAATTACGGATAAAACTTTTAAAAATTCGATTCACCCCGAACTACAAGCGACGCTCGACGCCGCTTCAAAAAAAACTCAAGCAAATTTTGCGATGGATGCAAATTTTAGTCTTAAATCTTCATTTTTCGGAAATGAAATCGTACCGAATGGTTTAATGCTTTGGTATGCCAATCAAACATTTATTGGCTATCAACTTTGCGCAATGATGGCGCAGAATTGGTTAATTGGAAAATGCTGTTTAATGCCCGCGGAAGATGCGACACGAAAAGGCTATGAGATCACGATTAATGATGGAACCGACGTCGATCCTGATGTATTAGACGAAATTCGTAAATATGATTTACGCTACAATGTTACGCGCAACATGATTCAGTTCGTGCAATTCGGTCGCATTTTCGGGATACGAATTGCGATGTTTAAAGTCGAATCGGACGATCCTGAATATTATTTTAAACCTTTTAATGTGGACGGAATTACCCCCGGAAGTTATAAAGGTATATCACAAATTGACCCCTATTGGATAACGCCGCAACTTGATCCTGCGAGCGCGGGCGACCCGAGCTCAATTCATTTTTATGAACCTACGTGGTGGAATATTGCGGGTAAACTCGTACATCGTACGCATTTAATTATTTATCGACCCGAAGAATTGGCAGATATTTTGAAGCCGACCTATATTTACGGCGGCATTCCTATTCCACAAAAAATATATAATCGCGTCTATGCGGCGGAGCGTACGGCAAATGAAGCACCTATGCTCGCCCTTACGAAACGGTCGGATGTTATACACGTGGATTTAGCGCAAGCAACGGCCAATCAGCTCGCCTTTACTCAGCGTATCGAACAATGGGCGTTCTTTCGTGACAACTATGGGATAAAGGCGCTTGACCTTAATGAGAAAATGGAACAATTTGATACGTCATTAGCCGACCTTGATGACGCCATAATGACTCAATATCAACTCGTCGCAGCGGCGTCTAATGTGCCCGCAACGAAATTGCTCGGCACACAGCCCAAAGGATTTAATACGACGGGCGAGCATGAAGAAGCAAGTTATCATGAAATGCTCGAGAGCATTCAAAAACACGCTTTAACACCATTGCTCGAAAGGCATCATTTACTTTTGATTCGTTCGGAAATTTGCCCGAAATACAAGATCAAACCTTTCGAAACAACCGTTACGTGGAAACCGCTCGATGCGATGACCGCGAAAGAACAAGCGGAAGTTAATAAAATGAAAGCGGAAACCGGAAATTGGCTAACACAAATCGGAGCGATTGACGGGAATGATGAACGACAACGCGTTATTAACGATCCCGATTCCGGATATTCCGGTTTGGATAATGAGGAAGTTTTAGCTAATCCAGAGGAGCTCGGCGGGTTATGAATTTTAGTTGCGCCTTAGAGTGGCTTAAACTCGGTAAGAAACTTACTCGTGAAGAATGGAAAGTTTACGATAAATATATCGAGATACAACCTATTGATAATCATTTTCGTACAAATATAACGACAATATTAATTAAAACAAAGACGCGAACAATTGGCTTATGGTTAATTTCGCAAGAAGATGTTCTGGCTAATGACTGGGAAACGGTCGGATGATATTAACGAAGAAAAAAGAAAAATGGGTGAAGAATCGGGATGTGAAATTGCGCGGTACTACATTACGTTATAATGCCGCACAACAACAAAAGTACGAACGCGCGCTTAAACAACTTGTAAATATAATGTTAGAAGAAACAATGCGGGAAATTAAAAAACTATTTAAAAGTGAAACAGCAAAAAAATATTTTAAATCGCAAAAAGAAGCGGCCGCAATGGATGCGAGTATCGGAAGCCAAGCGCGTATTTTAATGAACGCGTTACTTGCGCGATTTACGCAACTATTTTCATTTAACGCAAGACGGCTCGCAGAGAGAATGACGAATGGGGCAGCGCAAACAAGTAAAACGAATTTACATGCGAGCTTAAAACAGCTAAGCGGCGGATTATCTTTGAAAACGGGTATCGTTCCAAAAGGGATGGAAGAAATAGCAAAAGCGATTGTTGCGGAGAATGTCGCGCTTATCGAGTCGATTCCGCAGGAGTATTTTAAGAATGTGACCGGAGCTGTCATGCGTTCAATTACGGTCGGACATGGCTTGGCCGATTTAGTGCCGGAAATTAAAAAATATGATGGACAAACGGAAAGACGCGCGAAAAATTTAGCGCTCGATCAAACGCGAAAAGCCTATAATTCAATTAATAAAGAACGTATGCAAAAAATAGGCGTTAAACAATTTGAATGGATTCATAGCGGCGGAGGGCAAAAGCCGAGAGAATCCCATTTAAAAATTAACGGCCATGTTTTCGATTTTGAAAATTTAGAAAAACAACAAGCGGCGTTAGGCGTGCCGCCGGAAGATCAAGGAATACCGGGATATCCAATTAATTGTAGGTGTACAATGTTACCGGTGATTAAATTTGAGGGAGAATAGCGCCTGCGTATGATGTAAAATAGAGACAAACGTATATAAATAGAAGGTTAACAAAATGGCTTCCGCTAAAAAAATACTAGACTATGAACGTGAATTGAAAGCTGTTGGCGTCCCGGACATACAAGCTGAAATTCATTCTCAAAAACTTGCCGAAATTATCGAAAGTACACTTGTTACGCGCGAGCATTTTGATTCTACATTTAGAGAATTTGAATTGCGTAATGAATTAAAATTTAAGGATTTAGGGAATAAAATATCTAATGTTGAAGCTACGCTCGAAAATAAAGCATTTCACATAGAAAGTAGGATCGAAACTAAAGTAAATAATTTAGAGACGAAACTCGAAAATAGAATTTCCAGTCTTGAAGCTAAGCTCGAACTGCGTATATCGCAGATGGAAAGCTCGCTATATAAATTTTTAGTTACGGCAATAATTGCGATGATGACTATTTCGGGCGCAATGCAAACTATTTTTCACTACTGGAAATGATGATCTAATGAAATAACGAGATAACGATACCAAGGGAGCACGATATCATGCCGTTAATACAAGGAAAAAGCGACAAGACACGATCAAAAAATATAGCTGAATTGATTAAGGCAGGCCATGACCCAAAGCAAGCGGCCGCGATCGCATATAAAACGCAACGCGAAAATAAAGATGCGGATATTCTCGAATTTGACGAAACGGCAGAAGCTTGGATTTCGAAAAAAATTGCGCAACTTGTAAAAGAAGGCTATCCCGAAAAACAAGCGCAGGCAATTGCTTACGCCGAACATAGAAGAAACGCGGCGAAAGATGACGATACCGGAAAAACATTTAAAATTTATAGCAGCGATTCGAAAAGTATGCGTGAATATGACTTAAACGGCTGGCCAGAAATTAAGGGCAATCCAATCTCAAAAGTGGGCGTTTTCGATTATCTTGGCCGTGATATATCGCCCGATCTTGAACCTGAAAAAATATACAAAGTTTATCGTCCTGAAGAAGAACTCGCCGATCCCGAAACAATCGAATCTTTCCGTTTACTTCCGTGGACGGACGAACATGCCATGTTAGGAAACGAAGACGAAGGTATGACCGCCCCTGAGAAAAAGGGAATACATGGCGTTATCGGTGAAGATGTATATTTTCAAGATGGATATTTAAAAGGTAATATTAAGATATTCTCAAATAAACTCGCTAAAGCGATCAAAGACGGCAAGAAAGAACTATCGATAGGGTATAGGTGCTTGTACGATTTATCGCCGGGGGTGTATGATGGTCAAAGATATGACGCAATCCAGCGAAACATTCGCGGGAATCACCTAGCGAGCGTCGAGGAAGGGCGATCCGGGCATGATGTAGCCGTGCTCGATCATTTTCGAATTACATTAGATAGTAAGGGACTTAACATGCCAGACGCAAGCAGACCCGGCAAGATGACAGGTGATAATTACTCGTCATTACTTGGCCAACTCGAAGCATTGAAAGAAAAAATTGAAATGATGATGGGTGGCGAAGAAATGGAAGATGAGGACATCCACGAAGAAGAAAAAGCCTACGAAAAAGAAGAAGGCAAAGAAGGTGAAGCCGAAAAAGAACTTTCCGAAAATGCCGCACATGAAGGCGATGAAATGGAGATGCACCATAAACATGCGGACATGAAAGACAAACATCACGGTAAAGACAAACATCAGGGTAAAGATGCAGAAGGCGAATATAAAAAATTCGTTAATAAAGCAGATGTGACTGAAGATACCGAGGAGGAAGAAGAACTTTCTCAAGATGATAAACCGGGTGATATGTCAAAGCCCGCCGATAAAGGCATGGATGCAAAAGCGATCATGCGCGAAATATCATTGCGTGATGCGTTAGCGAAACGTTTATCTAACCTTATCGGTACATTCGACCATGCGACAAAAACGCATAAAGAAGTCGCAAGATACGGAATTAAAAAACTCGGTTTAAGATGTACTCCGGGTCATGAAATCTCTATGCTAAATGGTTATCTTTCCGCAGCACGAATCAATAGCACCGTGACTATGGCGAAAGATTCAGCCCATAAGTCTAATTGCATCGATGCGTATTTAAAAGGAGTTAAATAATATGAGTTTTCAATCATCCGTATTCATTAATCAAGGTTTCGGCGTACCCGGCGAACAATACACCGATTCGCCTTGGAGAGCGCAAACTTTTACAATTGATTCCGCAAGCGCCGCGTATAATATTATTGGAGCGACCATTTGCTCCGTTACTTCGCAAGGGTTTTGTGCAGCGGGTAATTCCGGTGGCACAGCGCCAATTGCCGGTTTATTAGTTGATCCCAAAGACGTCGCGCTTTTCGGAACCGGCGGCATACCGCTCGCCCCAACTTTGACCGTCCCAAACTTCACTATCGTCGAATGTGCGACGATGGGTACCTTCGTGGTCACATTGCCGGGTTCAGCTAATATCGGCGACTGGGTCATCTATGATAATACAACGGGCGCAATCTCGACGGTTACTCCCGGAACATCATTGCCCGGCGGCAAATCGTGGGCGAATGCGATCGTTGATTACTATACTGTAAGCGGTGCAGGACTTGGCGTTATAACCATGAATCCCGGCCTTGGTCAACCAACCGTATAATATAAGGACATACGAACATGCTTAGACAAACTCAAGAACGCGCATATATTGCACCCGGTAGAGTGAAATCGTTAGACGGTTTTAATGCGGCCGAATATCAAGCTTTAAATCGAATCGGGATTAATTTAGATAATCGCGCGGTCAATATGCTTTATAAAGGCCGTAAAGCAATGGACGCCATGCAAGCGATGGATTCATTGCAGCCTACAGTTACCGCCGGAAGCGTTGGTACACCCGTACAGTTTTTACAAAATTGGCTACCCGGTTTTGTATTTGTGGTCACTGCGGCTCGTAAAATTGACGATTTAATCGGTATTATGATAACGGGTTCATGGGAAGATGAACAAATTGTACAAGGTATTTTGGAACGTACTAGTTCTTCGATTCCTTATGGCGATTATTCCAATGTCCCACTCTCCTCATGGAATACTAACTTTAATTATCGTACCGTTGTACGGTTTGAAGAAGGCATGAAAGTCGGGATTTTAGAATCCGCTCGTGCGGCTCGTCAGTTAGCTGATGACGCCGGAATGAAACGAGAAGCCGCAGCTCTTGCCCTCGAAATTACGCGTAATGCGGTCGGTTTTTATGGTTTTAATAGCGGCGACAATCTAACTTATGGATTTTTAAATGACCCCGGATTAGGCTCTTATGTATTAGTTGCGAATGGTGTTAGCGGTTTCCCACAATGGTCAACTAAGACCTTTTTGGAAATTGCGAAAGATATTCGTACGGCAGTCGTTGCATTGCGTACTCAATCACAAGATACAATCGATCCGGAAAAAGTCGATTTAACTCTTGCCGTTGCGACTGATGCAGTAGATTGGTTAAGTACTACTTCCGATTTCGGTATCAGCGTTCGTGATTGGATCAAACAAGCTTACCCACGTATGCGCGTCGTGTCCGCTCCTCAGTTAAACAATGCTAATGCGAGCGACAACGTGTTTTATCTTTACGCAGATAAACTTGATGACATGAGCACCGACGGCGGTAGAGTGTGGATTCAGGCGGTACCAACTAAGTTTCAAGTATTAGGCGTACAGCAATTAGCGAAAGCATACGAAGAAGATTATTCAAATGCGACTGCAGGCGCCATGTGTAAGCGTCCGTACGCTGTTGTTCGCTATTACGGGATTTAAGCGGTTTAAACGGCATTTATGTGGTATTTCCGCAAAATGCCGTTTGTTTTTATAAAAATAGAGGAAATAAAATGCCTTACGTATATAGTACCGCCACTTCTGCTATAACTTATGTCGAATATGAACCGGATATTGAAAAAAAGAGCGGTCATTCGAAAATAGTTCGTAAAGTGACGATCAATGGCGGGCATGGCGTTGCAACAAAAAATTTGATTACCCCGAAAGGAATCATGACAAAAATAACCGATGATGATTTTGAATGGTTAGTGCAACAGCCTTCTTTTCAAAATCACATGAAACGCGGTTTTATGTCTTATGATAAGAATAAAATCGATCCCGAGAAAAAAGTGGCGAATATGGCTAAAGGTGATCAATCCGCACCATTAACGCCGAATGATTTCGAAAAAGGCGGCTATAGCGACGAAAACTCTCGAATCTATACCGGAGCGCCTAAAAAATAATGAATCCAACTTATATCACTTTTGATTGGTCGTTATTTCAAACGCAAATACCTGCGTATGCAAACCCTGTCGTTTATCCTGAAACGACAATTAATACGTGGTGGACGACCGCTACGAATTATATTTCAGATATTGGTAATTTTGGCGCATTGCAAGATGGGGCGCGCGCTTATGCTATTAATTTAATGACCGCCCATTTAATTTATATTTCAAATCTTATTGCTTCTGGTACCGTCCCATATTTAATGCAGAATTCAACCATTGATAAGGTATCCATCGGATTAACACCCCCGCCATTAAAAAATCAATTTCAATGGTGGCTATCGGTTTCACCGTACGGCCAGCAATTACTTGCCCTGTTACAAGTTAATTCCGTTGGGGGTTTTTATATCGGCGGCAACGCTCCTCGCGCGTCATTTGGTTATCAAGGCGGTGCGTTCGGCCTTGGGCAAATCGGTAATAGTTAACGTGGTTAAGACCCGTCGCGTTAAAACTGACGCGGGAAAACACCTCGAAGTCGCGCTTAATGAATTATCAGGCAAAGTAGCTAAAGTCGGATGGTTCGAAAAATCAAAATATCCGAAACCTCCGAACGTACCGGTCGCTTATGTGGCTACAATCCAAGAATTCGGATATTCACCTAAAAATATCCCGCCTCGTCCGTTTATGCGCCCCACCATTCAACAAAAGCGTGTAGAATGGGGAAAGATAGCGGAACGCGGCGCACAAGCCATTTTGAAAGGTAATGCAACGGCTACGACCGTTATGGAAGCGATTGGATTAAAAGCGGCCGGAGACATACGTAAAACAATCTCAACGATATGGTCGCCGCCTTTAAAACCGCGAACAATTGAAGCTCGTTTATCGAAACGATCGGATAAAACGACACGCGGCTTAATTGATAAACCGTTAATTGATACAGGATTAATGTTTGCAACGTTAACGAATACCGTTGAGGATGAGTAATGCCAATACCGGGACAAAATTTGCTAAATATGGCATTGACGGTCATTGCTAAACAGCCATTGACGTATTATCAATTTACTGGCCGAACACAAAATAGTGTCGGTCAAGATATCACGACATATTTGCCCGGACGAATAATATACGGAAGCTGGCAGCCGGTACCGAGACATTTATACGAACAATTCGGGCTTGATTGGAACCGTGACTATTTCGTTTTATATACATCGAATAATACGATTGATGTTTCTCGAAATGTATCCGGCGATCAAGTCGCATTCAACGGCCAAAGATACCAATGTGAAAGTAATAACGAATGGTTTAATCTGGACGGATGGAACGGCATTATATGCGTACATATAGGCGATGATACTGCCGATACAAGGATATGGGGTTTTGGTTCTAAATCGACACCCAATAGTTATGTTAATTTCGGAAATGGTAATTTTATGAGTGAAGAAGTATGACCGATAATCAATTCATACAATTATTTTTACCGATTATTCAAGCGGGCTTAATCGCAGATGGTTTTCCGAATGTATTAGTCAAACAAGCAAATCAACCAACACAGCAGGGCGTACCGTCCATACCAACAGTTTTCTTTTTTAAAGTTTCAAATAAACGATACGGTTTTTTACAACGGCAAGACGTATGGAATTCGGGACTTTCTAAAATGGTTCATACCGAATCGCAATATTACGAAACGACTTTTCAAGTATCGGCGCTTGTTAGACAATTTCCGATCACGCCGAATCAATATACGGCGAGCGATTTAGTTAACGAAGTCGCCTGTATCATGCAGGCAGATACAACGCTTTCGAAATTAAACGCGCAAGGCATTGGCATTTTACGTGTAATGAATATTACTAACCCGTATTTTACAGATGACAGGGATCAATTCGAGGCATCTCCTTCGTTTGATTTTACGTTAACGTCACAATCAACTAGAATAAGCAATACGCCTACGGTTCAATTGCCGATTACGCTCAATATACAAGGAGTTTGATACATGAGTATTTCAATAACGCGCTATGTCTCTATTCTATCCGGCCTTGGCGCAAGTCCGCTCGTTCCGACACGTGATCTAGTCGGCCGTATTTTTTCAGCAAATTCGTTAATACCTCCGCAAACATTTATATCTTTTACGACCGCGGCCGAAGTCGGTCAATATTTCGGTTTATCATCCGAGGAATATTTGCGCGCCGTATTTTATTTTAGTTGGATATCTAAAAATTTAACGCAGCCACAAAGCATACAATTTGCACGTTGGATGCAAGCGGCCGCCGCGCCTATGATATTCCCCGCACAAAATAACGGGTCAGTACTTGCGACGTGGACGGCAATATCTTCAGGCTCATTCATACTAACGATGGGCGGTTTTACTTTTACATTAAGTGGTTTAGATTTTAGCGCGGCGGGATCACTTGCCGCGGTTGCAACTGTTATTGAAACGGCCATTCAAGCACAATCGGGCGGTGGTTCCATGTGGACGGCCGCGACCGTTACGTATTCCGCGAGTTATGGCGGCTTTATTTTAACGGGCGGTGCAAATGGTGTTGTGACTAATCCAATCAATGTCGAAGTAGGCGGCGGCGGCGGTACTGATATTACCGGCGCGGGCTTATTAGGGTGGCTACCAGAAGAAACATTTAATAATGGTAACTATACCTATCCGATTGGTTCTATATGGTCGACCGGTTCCGCGATTGAAACAATTACGCAAACACTTACAAATAGTGCAAATGCGTCTAATAATTTCGGTTCGTTTTTATTCTTAACGAACCTAGGATTAACACAGCAAAACGTGGTCGATGCGGCTACTTGGAATTACAGTCAAAATGTCACATATATGTATTGTCAGGCCGTAACGCCCGCTAATGTTTCAGCATGGCAGGCGGCTGTTTCTGCAATCGGCGGAATCGGTTTGACCGTATCACCGACTATATCATTTCAATTAAGCGGAACAATTACAAGCAGTTCAACTAGCGTAACGGGATTAACTTCGAATGCGACAATAACCGTCGGTATGCCGGTTAGCGGCACTAATATCCCGACGGGTACGGTTGTTACCAGTTTAGTTGGATCAACGGGTATAACTATTTCGAATGCTGCGACCGGAAGCGCGACCGAGTTATTAACTTTCACAACGTTGCAATTCCCGGAACAATTTCCGATGATGATCGAAGCTGCGACTAATTATCAAGCGCAAAATTCCGTACAAAATTATGAATTTCAACAAGTCGCCGGATTAACTCCTAGTGTGACTGATGATGCAACCGCAAATTCATATGATGCGATTAACGTTAATTATTATGGACAAACTCAACAAGCGGGTACCGCGATTGCATTTTATCAGCAAGGCTTACTACAAGGGGCGAGCGTATCTGGCGTAATAACGGATATGACAGCTTATACTAATGAGATATGGCTGAAAGATGCAGCGACCGTCGTATTAATGAATTTACTATTATCCGTGAATCAAGTACCGGCGAATAATTACGGTGTTAATTTAATACTCGCGGTTTTACAAGGGGTCATTAATCAAGCGCTTTTAAATGGTACTATTTCAGTCGGTAAAACATTAACGATCGCACAGCAAATGTACATAACGTCTGCGACAGGCGATTCGCTCGCGTGGCATCAAGTACAAAATAACGGGTATTGGGTCGATGTTGTGATCACGAATCCAAGCACGAATGTTTACGTTGCGACTTATGTTTTAATTTACAGCAAAGACGATGTAATCCGAAAAGTAACCGGCACGCATACGCTAATATAAGGATATTTTATTATGCAAAATATTTCAGGTTTTGGGTTAATAGTAAACGTACTCGCGTCGAATACTTTTCCCGTCGGTTTGTTACTTTCGCAATTTGCGGACGATAGCGACCCTTTCGATATTCCGTCAATACAAATCGCAGATAAAGCGATGGGATTGAACGGGGATTTAATCATATGGGCAAAAGCGAATCCTATTATTGTTACGTTAAATGTTGTTCCGCAAGGTACCGATGATTTAAGTCTTGCGGTATTGTTAGAAGCGAACCGCGTCGGCCGCGGAAAAGTAGGGGCGAGAGATATTATTACAATGACCGGAATTTATCCGAATGGTAGTCCGATCATATTAACGAATGGCGCGATCACGGATGGTTTGCCCGGTTCGCCAGTAGCGAGCTCAGGAAGATTAAAAAGTAAAACTTACACTTTTTGTTTTGAGAATAAAACAGCGGGGCTATAGTTGATGTATCCATTGCTAGAAACAAAAGAAATAATAATTGATAATCGCGTTTTTATTTTGTCGAAATTTCCGGCCGTTGCTGGCCGTGAAATTGTTGCAAGTTATCCTTTAACGGCTTTGCCGAAAATTGCTGAATATAAGCAAAACGAATCGATTATGCTTAAATTAATGAATTATGTCGGAGTGCAAATTAACGATAGCGTTATTCGTTTAAGCTCGCAGGCGTTAATCGATAATCACGTCGGTTCATGGGAGACACTCGTTAAAGTAGAAGCTGCCATGATGGAATACAATTGCAGTTTTTTTCAGAATGGGCGAGTCTCGACTTTCTTAAACGATACCGCCCGGAACATACCACGGTGGATTATAAAAATATTGACGGATTCATCGGAGCACTTATCGCAGAAGGAAAAGCAAGCCTCAACGAATTAAAAACGGTTTATACACTCGAAGACGCATTTTATATGTGGGAAGTAATCGCCGTTACTCGATACAATGAGTTTTTGGCAATGGAATATGCGAAAAAACAAGGCGCACATAAATGAGTATTTTAGAAACGTTTTATATTCTATTTAAGGGTGATAGCGCCGATGTTAAAAAAGCGGCAAAAGAATCGGAACATGCAGTTCAAAACTTATCGGACGCATTGACGGGAACGTTTCGAAAAGTAGATACCGCAACAACAAGAGTTAATAGATCGTTTTACGAATTAGCAAAAGCTGCCGCCGCTTTCGTTGGCGCAACAACAGCCGCCTATACCGTTTTTCATAAAACGCTAGAAGCCTCTCAATATGTGGGCGATCTTGCGAATATATCGCGCGCATTAGGAGTTAACGCCGCCGATCTCGATGCATGGGGTCAAGCTGTTCAACGTACCGGTGGGAATGCAGCGAGTTTTCAATCCTCGTTACGAAGTTTGTCGCAGCATTTCGGTGTAAGCGCAGGACTTGCGATAAAGATGTTACCGCAACTTGCGGATGCATTTAAACGACTCGGGAATTATCGGTCACAATATTACGGTAAAATTTTAGGATTAGACGAAGCCACAATATTGTTATTGCAACAAGGAAGGCGTGAGGTCGAATCAATCATAAAACAAATAAAAGAATTAAGCACCGTTACCGAAAAAGATATCGAAATTTCAAATAAAAATAAAATTGCACAATTACAATTATCCCTCGCTTTTCGTAGTTTATATTTATCTCTTGCGCAAGAAGTCATACCCGTATTAACAAAAATGTATAATAACCTCGTGCCTATTGTTGAATATATAAAAGATCATAAGGATTTAGTAATCGGCGCATTTATCGGTATCGGAATTGCAGCGGCGTTAATGCTTGCGCCTTTTGTAATTGCGAATGCCGCGATTATCGGTACCGGTATTGCAATCGCAACCTTAATCGGATTATTTGCAATCGCATATGAGGATATAAAGGCATATGTCGAGGGCAATCAATCATTAACGGGTGATCTTATTAAAAGATGGACGGACGTAAAAAATCTATTTAATGACGTATTAAATATAATTAAAAAAATACTTTCTTATACTTCAATACCTGGGCTCGGCGCGGCAATTAGTTTAGTGCAAGGAGGCATTGCAAGATTTAACGCGGTCGGTGCAAATATTACTACAGGCGCAAGTAATTTTTTCAATGATCAATTTACACGTAACGCGCAAATTAACATAGGCGATATTATTGTTAATACGCAAGCGACCGATGCGGTCGGTGTATCTAATAGTATTCGCGAAGAATTTTTAAAACAGTTATCGCAAGCGGCTAATAATTTCTCAAACGGAGCATCGATGTAATGCCATTCAATCCGTTAAATGTGATTAATACGCTTTTACCAACGTACGCAACGGATACGGTCGCGGTGTTCGATCAAAATTACAATCAGTTATTTCGTGACGCACGTGCAATAAAAGCGGTCGTTAAAGAACAATCAAAAGTGATGGAACATCCGGTTGAATCCGGTGCGATTATTACCGACCATCGAATTATTTTACCGATTGAAATTGACCTTTCGTTAATTCTCGCTTCAATTGATTATCAAGACGTCTATTCATCTATCAAACAATATTATTTGAATGCAGCACTATTAATCGTACAAACCCGCTCGGGAATTTATACAAACCAATTAATAGCCGCATTACCGCATGAAGAAGACCCGACAATGTATGATGCGCTAACCATAGCCTTGTCATTAAAAGAAGTTATTATGGTGACGGCGCAATATGCGACGCCCAAACATCCTTCGAGCCAAAATACGACAAATCGCGGAACCCAACAACCAACACCGGCCACGCCTTCGCAAACTACAACAGCACAAAATATTTTTTACGGAGCAAAAAATCTACGGTCGAGATACTATCCATGATGCAAATACCAATCACGAATATTCCGAACCAATCGTTATCGTTTAGCGCAGACGGTAATCAATACGATATTCGAATTCATGCAACGAGCGATAATGGGGAACCAGGTTCAGAGATCATGGCCTTTGATATCACAATTAATAATATTGTGATTATCACGGGAATTCGTGCTGTTGCGGGCTTTCCGATTATCCCATCGATTTATTTACAAAATGGTAATTTTGTTGTGTTAACAAATAATGACGATTTACCGGATTGGAACCAGTTTGGTATTAGCCAACAGTTAATGTATGCGTCAGAAGCGGAATTGACGGCGATACAATCATGATGAATTCTATCGACCAACGAATCATTAATGTATCTATTCAAGTTAATGGCGTTACAAAAATTTACGGCTATCCGTTAATGATTCGCGCAACCGGTACGAAATACGCAAATGCACTACAGAATGAAGCCGAAATAATTCTTACGAATTTAGATCGTGAAACGCAGGATTATATTCTAACAGAAACGAGTCCCTATAATCTTAATAGAACATCGAAACAAGTTACGCTATCGGCTGGCCGTCAAAGTTACGGGGCAGCGACTATTTATATCGGAAATATTATCGTATCGCGCGTAACACAACCGCCCGATATTGGCGTCGTATTAAAATGTTTAACAGGTAATTTTATCAAAGGAAATATTTTATCGCGCAATCAACCCGGACAAGCAACCCTTAAACAAATCGCGTCGCAAATCGCGCAAGATACCAATACGCTTTTAAATTTTCAGGCAACGGATAAAAATATTAGCAATTATAATTTTGCGGGCGCATCCTCAAATCAAGTCGCGTTATTAAATACTTTCGGCGGCATAAATGCTTTCATAGATGATAATACGCTCGTTGTAAAAAATTCAGGTAACGCATTAAAAGGCAAAGTTAAAATTGTGAATGCAACGACCGGAATGATTGGTATTCCGGAATTCACCGAGTGGGGAATTAAAGTTAAATTTTTACTTGATAATCAGACGACGATCGGTGGGGCGATTCAATTGACGAGTCAGGAATATCCGGCCGCCAATGGTACTTATATTATTTATAAACTTGGTTTTGATATCGCGACACGGGATACACCGTTTTATTATATTGCAGAAGCGAGAAGGATTAGCTCGTCATGAATAGTTATGCAAATCCCGATATTGATCCTGCGAATAACGGCACACTTGCGGGCACGTTACAATTTGCGTTTTATAAATTAATGCAAAGTGTAAACGGCATGTTGCCTGCGCAAGTAGTTAGCGTGAATGCGGAACGAACACGCGTACAAGTACAATTATTAATTGCGGTCGTAACGACGGAAGGCGTGCAAGTTTCTCGGCCGCAAATTGCATCTCTGCCGGTTTTTACAATTGGAGGAGGCGGCCTTTTTCTTTCGTTTCCGTTAAATCCGGGCGATTTAGGGTGGGTGCTCGCAAATGATCGCGATATTTCATTATTTTTGCAAACATATAATGAAACCGCGCCGAATACGGGTCGTGTTAAAGATTTTGCCGATGGCGTTTTTATTCCCGATGTAATGCGAAATTACACAATTAATTCGGAGGATAACGCAAGTGCGGTATTATCAAGTATCGATGGTACCGTGCGAATCGCAATTCATCCCACGGGGATTAAAATAACGTCCGGGGCGATTACAATCGATGCGGATACTACAATCGACGGGACACTACATGCAACTGGAACAATAACGGGCGATGCAGGCGCGAATCTAAGTGGCACTATTGCATTGACCGGTTTAGGGACATATCCCTTTGTTATGACGCCATAAGGAGCTTATATGCTAGCATTTTCGGCCAATGTTAACGGGAATATCCCGAAGGTGGCTTTTAATGATATTTATTTGGATGCTGACGGAAATCTATCATTAAGTTATGACATTCAAGCCGTCCTGCAGGCATGCGCACAAGCGGCTCAAACTTTATTGGGTGAGCTTATCTATAATGTCGATCAAGGTATACCGTATTTTCAAACGCTTTGGATCGGAACGCCTAATATTCAGCAATTCAACGGGGCTTTGCGTAGCGCATTTTTAAATGTACCTAATGTGCTCCAAGTATTAAGCTTAATAACATCGCAAGTAAATAATACATTACAATATACGGCAGTTATTCAAACAACGTTTGGATCAAGCGGTTTAACGGGAGTGATACAGAATGACTGATGTGTATAACTATATTGCAACAACAGGCGTTATTGTGCCCGATACGCAAGATATTCAAAACGATGTTAATAACGAATTCAATGCGATATTCCCGGGGATCAATCTTGATCCGAGTACACCGCAGGGTTTGCTCGCTTCGGCGGAAGTTATCGCACGTCAGGCCGTTGCGGACAATAATGCGGCGCTTGCGAACCAGATTAACCCCAATGTGGCGGGAGGTGTTTTTCTCGATGCGCTTTTGGCGTTACTTGGAAGCGCCCGAACGCCCGGAACGCCTTCGACCGTTCAATGTACGATCACAGGTGTTACGGGCACGTCAATTCCCGCCGGTGCACAAATCTCTGACGCTTCCGGTAATCTTTATGAAATTGTTAGTACGACAGTGATCCCGACCGGTGGAACTATAACGGGTGTACCGTTTCAATCCGTACTGACGGGCGCAATTCCCGGAGCAGCGGGGACATTAACCGTTATCGTTTCAAATATTTTAGGGTGGGAAACGGTTACTAATCCATCGGCGGCTACATTAGGCGCAAGTACTCAGTCGGATGCATCCGCGCGTGCTTATCGTACGAACACTTTAGCGCTTCAAGGTTCGAGTCTTTCCGAAGCGATGACGTCGGCAGTCTCCGCCGTGCCGGGCGTAACGTCCCTTAAATTCGTCGAGAATGCTACGAGTTCGCCCGCATCCCCTGAAAGTATCCCATTCACGATGGTCGCTAATTCGATTTATATGTGCGTAGGTGGCACGGGCGATCTTAACGCGATCGCTAAGGCCATGCAGGGTACAAAAAGCGGAGGATGTGCCTACAATCAAGGTTTCGGAGAAATTCAAGGTGTTCCCGTCACCGACCCATTTAGCGGCCAGACAACTACAGTACTATTCGATACGCCAGATTTTGTGACGATTTCAATTACCGTAAATGTAACCAATTTTAATAATGTTCAAAATGTCGTATCTGCCGTACAAAATGCGATCTTAACGTATGCATCGGGTGGTATTCCGAATACGCCCGGTTTTGCCGTTGGCGTAAATGTTAGCCCATTTCAAATCGCGGGCGCTATTAATATTTTAGTACCCGGCCTATTTGTGGACGAGGTACAAGTTGCAGTTAAATCATTCACGCAAAAAGGCACCTTGACAAGTACATCGTCGACGATAAGCGGAATGACGTATACAAGTGCTATTACTATGGGATTACAAGTAACCGATCCGCTTGGATATATTCCCGCTTCAACGACCGTTTCGAGCATAACCGATGCGCATAATATTGTTATGAGTCATAACGCGACGGGCAGCGCGACGGAAGTAATTACTTTCACGTATGCGTCACCAACTTTTCAAACAACAGAAATCCCGATACAAGTATTTCAACAAGCGATTACGAATGCGAATATTATAACGGTAATTGAATCATGAATATTCAGCAATTTAATTATTCGGTTGATTTATTACAAGCGATCATATGGCAATATGACGAAGCGACAAACCTTATTGGCCTCGTTAATCAAAAACAAAATTGGTATAACGTTAATCAAACACAGTTTTGGCAAAGCTGGTATACGAATGTTTTTAATATATTGACAGCAAATCAATTTGGTTTATCAGTTTGGTCGTATATTTTAAATTTACCGCTTTATTTATTGCAAAATAACGAGTCCGATAGTGCTCCTATCTGGGGATTTAATGCGATAGTCGGATCATGGCCGACATTAAAAAATAGTTATCTTAATTTCGGACAGATCCCGATATCTGGTAATACGGGTGGCAATTTTTCGCAACGAGGGTCAATTATCGCATTAACCCTGGAACAACAACGTTTTATTTTACGATTAAGATATTATCAATTATCAGACCGTGGAGACGTGACAGACGTAAATAAATTTTTAAATTATTTATTGTCTACGTCTAATTTCGGATGGTCGGGAACTATTTATATGGTCGACAATCTTAATATGTCTATCACATATACTTTTACGGCTCCGAATTTTCCGCCGAATGTTTTAACAGTTATGCAAACTTTTGATTTATTACCACGTCCGGCAGGCGTGCAGATTATTTATTCTTTGTAAGGATACGCGAATATGTCACGTTTATATTATATTTATCCGTTTGGACAAAATGCAGATGATTTAACCGCGATACCAATGCCCGTCGCGGGAGATGGAAGCGTTAGTTATTATGCGGGCTGGACTGATCCTTATGAATATGACCTATTAACTAATCCGGCGGCATTACCTATTCCACGCGGTCAAACCAATCAATTATTTTATGATATTACAAATAATATTCAACAATACCAGCAATACGGCGTCCCGTTTTGGATTACATCGAGCGATAACGGAGGTACATCCTTCCCATATCCAAAATATGCGCTTGCTATGTATGGCGGTATCGTCTATGAAAATCAAGTCGCGAGTAATATGGCGACGCCGGGCACAGATAGCACATGGCTACAATTAAGCGGCAATGCGCAAGGTGTGCCCGTTGGAACCGTAATTGATTATGCGGGTGCGGTCGCCCCGACTGGATATTTAACTTGCGATGGATCGCAAATAAGCCGATCTACTTACGCAAATTTACTTGCGGCATTACTAATAACGCAAACCGGAACAATCACAAATTTATCGCCTGTTGTAACGGGTTTAAGTGATACCTCTAATATGTACCCAGGCATGGCCGTCGAAGGGACAAATATCCCAAGTGGAACCGCGGTTTTAACTGTTGATAGCAGTACTCAAGTTACACTTACACATAATGCGACTGGAAGCGCGACCGAATCTGTCTTTTTCTATCTTTGGGGAAATGGCGACAATTCTACGACTTTCAATTTACCCGATCTACGACGCAAAACGACAATTGGTAAATTCGGTACGGGCTCAACTGTTGTCGGCAATAAAGTCGGTCAAACCGGAGGAGAAGAAGCGCATACGCAAACAACTAATGAAATGCCCTCGCACAATCATCCGGGATCGTTTTGGAACCTTACGGAAGATCATTTAAGCGGCGGTAGTTCAGGAGGGGTACCTGTTTATTATAGTGCGAATCCCGCGTCGAATACTCCCGTTACCGTCGCATCACAAGGCGGAGGTGCGGCGTTCAATATTATGCAACCGTCCGCTGTAGTAAATAAATGTATTAAGTATTAGCCGCCATGAGCGCCGTTTTCGAAGATGTTAAAAATGAGATTCTCGACGTAGAAGGCCGAGAGTATACGAACGATCCGTATGACCCTGGCGGAGAAACAAAATACGGGATAAGTAAACGCGCTTATCCCGATCTCGATATTTTTAATTTAACCGAAAATGCGGCATTTGAAATTTATGAGCGGGATTATTGGGTAAAATACAAGTTAAGCACGTTTAAAACGCAAGATGTGGCTAACAAAGTAATGCTCGCTATTATTAATATGGGTGCGTATGAAGCCGTACTCGGGCTTCAACGTGCAGTTTTTCATTGTGGGCTATCAATCGTAATTGATGGCAATCTAGGTAATATGACGTTTTTAGGTGCAAATGCGGCGCCGCAATTTTGGTTACTCGATACGATGCGCATAGAATATGCGGAGCACTATCTTGGAATTGTTGATCGCGATGAGAAATTATTAAAATTTTTACATGGATGGATAAAAAGGGCGTTACGATGAAACTAGTCAAGGATATTCTAACCGGTGCAGATAATGAAACATTTGATCACGGTCGAGTTACCGGGTTAATGAGTTTTATCGTTTATTTCGTTTTAGCATTCTATGATTTAATTACTGAACACAAATGGCAGGCAATGGATTTTGCGAGCGGCATTAGCGCGATGGCCGTTGCATTCGGCGTTAATCTTAAATTAAAAGGCGATACGGAACCAAAGCCATGACTGAACGAATCGAACGAATAATTATAACTGTCTTAATCGGTTTTTTAATTATATTGTGCATTTGGTTATATTTTAACTATCGTGAACTACAACAGGATAGAATAGAAATATCAGGATATGAAGCGCAAATAGAACAACTTCAATATGAATCTGAAAAATTACAGCAACGTTTCGAGGAATCAAAACAACGGGCTCGAATGGATATGCAACGAATTCAGAATAGCCAACAAAAGATATTAGCTGAACGCGTCCCAAAAGATTGTAATAAAGCAATCACATGGGGGTTGCATGAAGCTCGTAATTTTCATTAGTTTAGCGTTAACGCTTTTCGGATGCAGTACAAAGCCTGTACGTTTAGCCTATGATTGTCCCATCATACAATTACCAGACGATCCTTATATTGCAACCGAATCTTTGACGGAAAATTCTGGCGCGGACGAAATAATCAAGGCATGGGTCGCAACGGCTTACGCATACCGCGGATGGAATATCGCGGTGCGTAAACAGGTTGAAACCTCAAGATAATCTTTATATCATTACATCGTTATTAATCGAACGGAAAAATATATTAATGAATGACGACCCTATTGATTTAGGCAGGGATTCCGATCCGATGGATATAAGCGGATGGTTCAATCTTACGTATGCCGCGTATATGGTTCTTCCGCGTCTTTGGCTTGAAGCCATGCCACGTGAATGGCAATTTAAATTCGTGGCCTTACTTAATGAGCTATACGATACGGTCGGATGGGATGACGGGCACGGCGATCAATACATGGTAAAGCGCAGATATAAAGGTAAATTTATCAAAGACCCAAACGCTGATTACCGACGCGGACGGGTAGAATATAAAAATAATAAGAAATAAAAATGAGCAAATTTAAAGGCTTGCCTTTGGGTACATTAGAATAATGGCAATCGCTCCATATGTTGGATATGGATGGCGCACTTAAGGAATAATTTAGCTAATTATTCTGGGGTCATGCTAGGGCGTAATTAAGCTGATTATGTTCCGATGCAGTCAGTAATCAATCTGACCGATTGCCACCAAATCGATTTATAAATTCATGGTGAAATATGTCTTTAATATGTTACATAAAAGGTCATGATATAGAAAAAAGTTATTATCGTGCGCCTGTATATGAGTTTTGGGTTTTTGATAAAAAAGCTAATAAATACTTACAAAAAGATATGAATGCCGATCTAAATCAAAATGAGTTTTGGTGTCATAGATGTTCGAGATATATAAAATATAATGATCTGCCCTGAATGCTCCGCGCAATGTAATAACTGTAACTGGCCAGAGGATAAATAATGAGTGAATGGATAAAGTGTTCTGAAAGATTGCCTGAAAGTCCTGAAAATGGATGTGAAAATGTTATGGTAGCTTCATATAGTACTCAACGAAAAATATTTCATATCTCTTGTGCAGAATTTCAGAGAGGTAAATTTTACAATAAATATAATGAATATATGCCAATAGATGATTGTTATTGGCCTATCACTCACTGACAACCGCTTCCATCACCACCGGAGAATAAATAATGCCATGGAAATATGTGTAGTAAATGTGAGGAGGCATGTGATTTGATATGACAATTAAATATCTGAATCATTCTATCACTGAATATACTAACATCGAAACAAATGAAAAAATTTATTTATTACAGCATTGGTACATATCTGACAACAACTATAAAGTCGCGGGTTCAAGAGGTGATGGTTATTTTAAAACACGTGAAGAAGCTGAAAATCATCATAATAAAATGTTAAAGGAAGTATT